>VFSW01001545.1_pt1 | contig 35101 bp, 33 predicted proteins | sample 5358111 | NCBI WGS metagenome assembly VFSW01 (sample SAMN11554181, study PRJNA540505) | mine drainage metagenome | isolation source: sediment from site ElyBrook_90M | place: USA: Ely Copper Mine, Vershire, VT | collected 2017 | reverse complement strand
ATCAACACCCCGGGGAGCCTCCTGGCGTCGGAAGCAGGCGGCTGGCGATCGGAGCCGGTAGAGCAAGGCGGGCTCTTATGTTGGGAAGTGCTTTAAAAGGGGCACGGGCGGCGCCTGTGCCCCTTGCTATTAGCGAGTGCGCTCTCCCCTGCCCCAGTTTCTTGAGTTCCTGAATAAGCGCATTGGAAGCGCTCAGGCGGGTCAACTCTCCGAGACTTCCATCTTCGTGGGCGTCGTGAGTCCGGCGGCGGCCTTTGCCCTTGAGGCGAAGGACGCGACTATCCGATAGGTCAGCAGCACAACCAGCACGAACCCGTATTGCAGCGGCCTGCGCAAGTCGGCCTTGACCAGCCAGATGTAGTGGATGACTCCGGCTGCCGCGCTGAAGTAGATGAGGCGGTGCAACGCTTGCCAGCGCTTGCCCCCCAGGCGGCGGATCGATCCCTTAGTGGAAGTCAGAGCCAGAGGAATCATCAGCACGAAACCGGTAAGGCCGGCGGTGATGAAGCGGCGCTTGGCGATGTCGGCGAGCATCTCGTGCACGTCGAAAAACTTGTCGAGCCAGACGTAGGTGGTGAGGTGCAGGCAGCCGTAGAAGAAAGCGAACAGGCCGAACATGCGGCGCAGGTTGATCAGCCAGTATTGCCGGGTGAGTTTGCGCAGCGGAGTGACGGATAGCGTGATCAGGAGAAAGGTGAGCGTCCAGTCACCGGTGGCGTGGGTGATGGCCTCGATCGGATTCGCGCCCAGGCCAGCGTGCAAGCCGCGCCAGACCAACCTTGCGAGCGGGCCCAGGCAGGCGAGGAAAATCACGGGTTTGAAGTAACGAAGCATAGGAGCAGTGGCTAGTTGCTAGTTGTTAGTGGCTAGTTAAGACCTGGCTATCTTTGGTGTTTTGTGGCCGTTGTTTCACTAGCAACTAGCTACTAGTCACTAGCAACTGCCTTAAAAATTCTTCTTCAAGTCCATGCCGGTATACATGCTTGCCACCTGATCGCCGTAACCGTTGAACATGAGTGTTGGGCGCTTGAAGAATTCTCCCAGCCTGCGTTCTTTCGCCTGGCTCCAGCGGGGATGGTCCACGGTGGGATTCACGTTCGAATAAAAGCCGTATTCGTTGGGCGCGGAGATGTTCCAGGTATTCAGCGGCTGCCTTTCAGTGAAGCGGATGCGGACGATGGCCTTCGCACTCTTGAAACCGTATTTCCAGGGCAGGACGACGCGCAGCGGCGCGCCATCCTGATTGGGAAGTTCCTCACCGTACATGCCGAAGCACAGCAGGGCCAGCGGATTCATGGCCTCGTCCATGCGCAGGCCCTCGACGTAAGGCCAGTCGAGCACGGCGCGGCGCTGCCCGGGCATCTGGCCAGGATCGAGCAGGGTGGTGAACTCCACGAACTTCGCCTTACTCTGCGGGTTGACGCGCTTGATCAGTTCGCTGAGAGAAAAACCCACCCAGGGTACGACGATGGACCACCCCTCCACACAGCGGTGCCGGTAGATGCGTTCCTCGGGCGGGGCCATTTTGATGATGGTGTCGATGTCTAGCTCTTGCTTTTTGTCTACCAGTCCGTCGATCTTTACCTTCCACGGCCGGGTGCGGAAGTTCTTGGCCAGCGAGGCGGGCTCCTCCTTCACCGTGGAAAACTCATAGTAGTTGTTGTAGTTGGTGACGTCTTTGTAGGGAGTGATCGCCTCCGTCGTGCTGAATGGGCTTTTCGTGAGGCCATCAATCTTGTTGCCAGCCTCCGCCACGGTCGCGGGATCGATCAAGTGCCGCAGGCCCGTACCCGTGGCCAGGGCCGTGCTGGTAATCGCCGCCCCGGCCAGAAACTTGCGCCGGTTCAGGTAAAGGCTTTTAGGCGTGATTTCCGAGGAACGAATGTCTGCGGCTTTCTTGATCAGCATAAGAACCCCCGTCTCAATGTACGCGATTCCGACCCAGGCGGATTCCCACGCCACGGACTAGTATATTTTCAATCATATATTTCCAATCAATAGGACGCTGGGAACACAGAAAAGTTGCAAAGATGAGGCTTCAGGATAACCAGGAACATCCCACTACGGAGAAACTGAGGAGTGCCCTCAGGGGCTGAAGCCCGGATTCCGGGGTACTCGGACGGCACAGCTCGAAGCCGTGCCCTTCCCGAACCCTCTGAGAATGGCTCTTAGCCGAGCACTTCCCGCACCTTCCTCGAAAGGCCTTGCAGGGTGAAGGGTTTTTGCAGGAAGGCCTTGCCGCTCTCGATCGTGCCTTCGCTGACGATGGTGTCTTCGGTGTATCCGGAAAGGTAGAGCACCTTGACTTCAGGACGGATGGCGACGAGCTGGTCGGCGAGCTCGCGGCCGCTCATTCCGGGCATGACCACGTCGGTGATGACCAAGTCGATGGTTCCAGCGTGCGCTGCCGCGACGGCCAGACCCGACTGACCGTTTTCCGCCTCGAGCATGTGATAGCCCTTGCTTGCCAGCGTCTCCCGCACCAGTCCGCGCACCGACTCTTCGTCCTCGACCAGGAGCACGGTCTCAGAGCCGCCCACGGCTGTCCGGGAAGCGGGGGCCGCACTGTGAGGTTCAGCCGGCTCGTCCGCGCGCGGCAGGTAGATGTTGAACGCGGTTCCGCAGCCGACCTCGCTGTGTACCATCACGTAGCCGCCGCTCTGCTTCACGATCCCGTAGACGGTGGACAGGCCAAGCCCGGTACCTTTGCCCTTTTCCTTGGTGGTGAAGAACGGTTCGAAGATGCGCGATTGCGTCTCCCGGTCCATGCCGGCGCCGTTGTCGCCCACCGATAGCAAGACGTAGTCGCCGGGGCGGATAAAGGTTTGCTCTCCGCGATAGGCGTCGTCGAGCGTGATGTTGCGGGTCTGAATCACGATCTGACCGCCAGTGGGCAAGGCGTCTTTGGAATTGACGACCAGATTCATGAGCACCTGTTCGAGCTGTCCCGCGTCAGCCCGGGTACGACCCGCGTCTGGCGCGAGCCGGGTCACGAGGTCGATGTTCTCGCCGATCAAGGGCCGAAGCAGGCGCTCCATGTCTTGAATCACGGCGTTCACGTCCACGATCTTGAGCTCGAGCATTTGCTTGCGGCTGAACGCCAGCAACTGCCGGGTCAGGGTGGTGGCGCGGTCGGAGGCCTGCTGAATGGCGCGCGCCTTCTCGTGGAGCGGGTGATCAAGCGGCAACTGACCGAGGATCACCTCGGTGTAACCGCTGATCACCATCAGCAGGTTGTTGAAATCGTGGGCGACACCGCCGGCGAGGCGCCCTACGGCTTCCATCTTCTGGGCCTGGCGGAACTGATCTTCGAGAAGGCGGCGTTCGGTGACATCCTCGGCAATGGCTTCGAGCACGTCTGCCGGTTCATCGGCGTTGCTTACGGCGCGGCCGCTGATACGCACGGTGATGGGGCTGGCGTTCTTCCGCTTCCACTTCACCTCGATCCCGTCCATCCTCCCGGTGCGGCGGAATTCCTCGATCAGCCGCGTGTGTTCGTCGGGATACATGAACACGTCTTTCTGGGGATCGAGAGCCAGCAATTCTTCCGGAGATTCATAACCCAGCATGGAGATGAGCGCCGGATTGACGTCCAGAAATTTTCCTTCCAGGCTGGCGCGGTAGATGCCGTAAACCGAACTCTGCACCAGCGAGCGGTAGCGCCACTCCGAGCGGCGCAAAGCCTGCTCGTTCCGTTTGTGCTCGACCGCGCTGGCCACTTGCTGTGAGACGAACGTCAGGATTTCTTTATCCCTTTCGCAAAAGCGGACGTTCTTGGAATACGTTTGCACCACGACCGCGCCGAAGGTGCGTTCTCCCACTTTCAGCGGAACCCCCATCCAGTCCAGCGATCGGGCCCCGGTGCGCGCTACTTCTCCCTGTTTCTCCATCTTCTGGAGCACCTCGGGAGTGGCCAACAGGGATTCGCCCGTGCGCAATACGTGTTCGGTCAGACCTTTGCTCATTTTGCGCGATTTAGGCGCGCTGTCGTGCTCGTCGACGAAGTAGGGAAAGCTGACCACGTCAGTCAAAGGATCATAGAGAGCGATATAGAGGTTGCGGGCGTACATCAACTCTCCCACAATGCTGTGCACGGCCGCGAAGAATTGCGGGAGATCGTGGGCGGTGTTGCTGATGTCGGCCACGCGATACAAGGCCGAGTTCAGGGCTTCAGCCTGCTTGCGTTTTGAGATGTCACGGAAAATGGTGTGGACGGCCGTGGTCTTGCCATCGGCGACCATGGGAACGCAGGAGACCGCAACCTCGAATACCGCCCCGTCCTTGGTCCGGCGTTGGGTTTCGATGGCGATTTTCTCGCCTCGTTCCAGGCATTCGGCGAGCCAGTGATATTCCGCCTGCCGCGCCGGGGGCACGACTAACTGCTGCAGGGCGCAGCCGAGCACTTCGTCGGCCTTGTACCCAAACATGTGCTCGAAGGCATGATTGATGCAGAGCACGCCCGAGTCCGTGGACTCGATGGCCAGCGCGTCCGGCGCATTCTGAAACAGGGATTCGAGATGGCCCAGGCGATCTTGGTCTTTCTTCTCGCCACTTTCCTTCCACAAGAGCGGGAGCGTCCCAGAAGTCTGCTCGACTCTGTTTGCCGAGTCTTCCGGCCGCAGAAAAGCGGGTCCTGCGCCGCTCTCCAACGCTTTTTTCAAGCGCACGGCGCGTGCGAGTTCCTCGGATTTGGTCCGGCTGACACGTTCCCCCAATGCGAGAATCTCCCCTTCGTGCTTGCGTGCTCCTGGCGAATGGTAAAACGCGAGGTTACGGCCTATAAAGTTACGGTAGTAATCGGCGACCGCGCTGTTTGGAGGCGGGAATCCGCGCCTCACGCTGAAGCCGGACGGAAGCTAGGCCTTGGTGGCCAGCATCTGGCAGACCCGGCGTATCGTGTCGCGCTGGATATCGTTCAGTGTCAGGAACTCGAACCCGTAATGCAGGCCCTGTCCATAGCGCACAATGGCCCGTACTTTGAGTGGGTAAGGGCTGAGGGGCAAGGGGATTTCGAGGGTTACGATTTCGCCGGGTTCCAGATTGCCGGTCAGGGTGGCCCCGATGCCGTCCTGGCCGAGCTCCGTGGAGCGCCCCCAGCACCTGCGGAATTCGCCCGCCTGGAACATTTTTACCTGCATGCGCAAATCGATGGTGAACCGGGGATAGCGGCGCGTGTAGGTAGGCGCCTTACCGCCGGCTGAACCGGGCGTCTTGGTTTTCGCACGGGCTGTCATCGCATGCGCCTGCTTTTCTCCGCCGTCGAACGCGCAAACTGGCCGCAATCTTGGCCCGCCCCCGCAAGACTAAATTCGGTTCGACCTCTAGTTGCCATGCAGCAAGTATCCCGGTTCCAGCGGCAGCTTGCCTGCTACTTTTACCACTGCGACAGCGCTGTTGATCGAATATACGTCCACGATTCCAACCGCTCCCGGGATTGACGCTACCCGATTGACCAGTTCTTCATCTGAGTCGACCAGCACAATCGCGGGATGCCCCATACGTCCGTGATTGGCGGAGGCGATCAGTTCTCGCACGGCGCTCTCGGGCAGTTCATAGAGCTTTTCCAGAAGCAATTTTGTTTCCGGCGCCGAGGGGTTGCGCATGATGAAAGTGACGGATTTACCGTCGGGCCAATGACTCGTTTGTCCCTTGCAGACCTTGACCAGGTCCGCGAAGGTCAGCGCGTTGACCGTATTTGACTTATTGGATATCAGGGCAAGATCTCGCGCCGCCGCCAGAGTTACACTGGCCAGCAAGAAAAGACAGACGATCATCGTGCGACGATAGAACAATCGATTCCCTTCACAGGCTATACCTGTCACAAGGCTGCAATCTGACCTTCTCCCGATTCTCCTGCAATTCCTGCCTCGGCTCAACGGCAACGAAGGCCATGTACCTCTGGCGCTAACAGCTTAGCCTTCCCGCAAAGGCAGGGGCGTGTCTTGCTACACTCGCACACTTTTCGTCTTACGGACCGGTTGGCTCACGATTTTTTGCGGACGATTATTCTTAAAAGCGGCGCCGCTGAAGCACCAGAAACCCGCGGCAGTTCCTCCTGCAAACACAGACCACAGCGCCGTCTGTACCCAGTCCGCAAATTTTTCCAGGCCGGGATTCGAGAGGTCCCAGAATGTCAGCGGCCACACGATCAGCGCATAGATGCCCACAACGGCAAGCATCGCCAAAAAACCTACGAACACAGCCATCACTCCGGCGGACACGCTCTCAAACACTAGCATCGACCAATGCTGGTCGGCGGGATCGCCTTGCGAACTTTGCGCGCGCGGTCTTTGGACGAGCGGCGACATGAACCTCCTGGCCAGGGCCGGTTGCTTGGGAGAACAGGCAAGGCTCCGGCGTGGTGTTGCCAGAGCACTATCTTCCAGGCTAGAGGATAGAATTCGCTGAGGAATGCTCCAAGTTACTTTCGGAACGCCTGGGGAACAGGTTTCAGAGTTTCGAGGTTTCAAGATTTCGAAGGCACAAGAGCCTTGAGACTTTTGAAGCCTTCAAGCCTTGAAGCCTTGAAACCTTGAAACCGTGGAACTTTGAAACCTTGATCTTATGCGTTGCGTAGGCTTAGTTTGGAGAGCCGGCGGGCGGCTTCGTCCAGGGTTTCCGGCGTTTTGCAGAAGGCAAACCGCACTTGCCTGGCGCCATCGCGGGGATCGCGATAGAAGCTTGAACCCGGCACGGCAGCCACTCCGACTTCTTTGATTAGATGCTTTGTAAAGGAGATATCGTCGGCGAATCCAAATGCGCTGATATCGGTCATCACGTAGTAGGCGCCGCGTGGTTGAAGGCAGCGAAACCCCGCAGCGGTCAGCGCGGGCACGAGATGATCGCGTCGCTTGCGGTATCCCTCGGCCAGCCTCGTGTAGTACTCCGGCGGCAGGCTTAAAGCGGTCGTGCCCGCCTCCTGCAGAGGAGCTGGCGCGCCTACCGTCAGAAAGTCGTGCACCTTGCGGATCGCGTTGGTAATCTTCTCCGGAGCGACCGCCCAGCCCACGCGCCATCCCGTGACGCTATAAGTCTTCGACATTCCGTTGATGGTGACGGTGCGGTCGCGCATGCCTTCGAGGGACGCCATCGAAATGTGCTTGGTACCGTCGTAAAGAATGTGCTCGTAAATCTCGTCGGTGATCGCGAGCACGTCAAACTCCACGCACAAGTCGCGAATCAGTTCGAGTTCGGCGCGCGTGAATACTTTCCCCGTAGGGTTGTTGGGGGTATTGAGTATGACGGCTTTGGTGTGACGGTCGAACGCCCGTCGCAATTCTTTTTCGTCGAAAGTCCACTGACCGCCCGCATCCGTGGGAGGATGCAGCTTTACGAACTTCGGTTTGGCTCCGCTCAATACGGAGTCCGGACCATAATTTTCGTAGAACGGCTCGAAGATGACGACTTCGTCGCCCGTATTGCACACCGCGAGCAAAGTGGAAATCATCGCTTCCGTCGACCCGCAGCACACCGTGATGTCTTTTTCCGGATCAACAGAAATGCCCTGCCACACGCCCATCTGCCGCGCAATCGCATTCCGCAGATTCTTCGCGCCCCAGGTGATGGCATATTGGTTGACGTCGGCCGCGACTGCCAGTTGGGCAGCCTGTTTAACTTCTGGCGGAGCGGGGAAGTCGGGAAACCCCTGCGCCAGATTGACGGCGCCATAAAGCATGGCCTGCCGCGTCATCTCGCGAATCACCGACTCGGTAAAGTGCTCAACCTTGTCGCTGAGGAAGTGTTTGGATTGTGTGGAAGTAACTTCCGCCATAAAAGTGCAACCCCCAAGCTACTTCTTCACCTGAATCCACAACTCCCGCAGTTGCTTCTCCCCCACCGGCGTGGGCGCGTCCACCATCAAGTCCACGGCTCGCGCGGTCTTGGGGAAGGGAATCACTTCGCGCAGACTTTCGGCGCCGGCCAGAATCATGACAATGCGGTCAAGGCCGAGCGCGATTCCTCCGTGCGGAGGCGTGCCATATTCCAGTGCTTCCAGGAAGAATCCGAAGCGCGCCCGGGCTTCTTCCTCGGTCATGCCCAGGGCGCGGAAGATTCTGCTTTGCACATCCTGGCGGTGAATACGTATCGACCCCGATCCCAGTTCCGTGCCATTCAGCACCACGTCGTAAGCCAGCGCGCGCACTGCGCTCAATTCCGACTGCGGATCGTGCAACGACTCCACACCCGTTTCCAGCTTGGGCATGTCTTCTTCGTGCGGCGAAGTGAAGGGATGGTGCGCCGCCATCCAACTCTTTTCACCCTCGTCCCACTCGAACATGGGAAAATTCGTGACCCACAGAAAACGGAAATCCTTCGCCGGATCGCCGGTCTTCTTGAAAATGTCGTGACGATCCGCATATTTCTGCGCCAGCGCGAGACGCAACAGACCAGCCGACGCATAAATTGCCAGCTCCTGCGGCGTGACTTTGCGATGGGTTGGAAGCGCCGTCTGCTCGCCGGTTTGCGCCGAGCCGGCGACAATTACGACGAGATCGCCGGCCTCGACCGCTGCCTTCGCCGAGATTTTCGCAGCCGCCTCCGGAAAATTCTTTTCAATTCGCTTGAAGTCCTCGAACACCTTCGCGCCGCCCTTGGAAATAAACAGCGGTTTGATAGCGTCCCGTTCCGCGCGCGAAAGCTCGCCTACCTTCGGAATGCGGATCGCCACCACCGGCAAGTTCGTACTCAGCGCCAGCTGCTGCAGATTCTCCGGCGCGAAGCATTCCTTCACGTCTACGAACGCGGGCAACCGCAAATCCGGCTTGTCGATACCATAGAGCCGGATGGCCTCGTCGTAGTCCATGCGCGGAAACGGAGTTTTGATTCCAAATCCTGCGGCCGCGAATGCCGCCGTCAGAAATCCCTCGACCACTTCCCACACCCGTTCCGGCTGCGGATAGGACATCTCCAAATCGATTTGCGTGAACTCCGGTTGCCGGTCAGCACGCAGGTCTTCGTCACGGAAGCAGCGCACGATCTGGAAATATTTATCGAACCCCGAAATCATCAGGATCTGCTTGAAAAGCTGCGGCGATTGCGGCAGCGCGTAAAACGTCCCCGGCTGCACACGGCTCGGAACCAGATAATCGCGCGCGCCCTCCGGGGTGGACCGCGTCATGAAGGGCGTTTCAATCTCAAAAAATCCCTGGCCTGAAAGATAATCGCGGATGGCCTTCGCCACCTTATGCCGCATCTCGATGTTGAACTGCATCACGTCGCGACGCAGATCGATGTAGCGATATTTCAACCGCGTTTCTTCATTGGTCAGCGCCGTGTCCGAGGGCAGGAAGGGCGGCAGCTTCGACTCGTTCAGAATGCGCAACTCCTCCGCCACCAGTTCCACTTCGCCGGTTGCCATATTCTTGTTCACGGTATTGGCATCGCGCAGCTTCACCGTGCCGGTCACGGCGATCACGTATTCGTTGCGGAGAGCCGCCGCCTTTTCGTGGATGGCGGCGTCGCGCTCGGCGTTGATCACGACCTGCGTCACTCCGGTGCGGTCGCGCAGGTCGACAAAAAGCAGGTTGCCATGATCGCGCCTGCGATTTACCCACCCCATGAGCACGGCTTTTCGGCCAGCGTCGGAGGCGCGCAGCGCTCCGCACATGTGAGTCCGTCGAAGATCGCCTAAATAATCGAGCAAGTTGTGTCCTTACAGTGAAAGTGCGGATGGTCCGCCGAATCCTTGATTATAAACGCAGCAGACGGGCCCTGAGCGGGATTGCATCGCGCCGCAGAACTGTTAGCATCGCTCACTCGTTGCAACGGGAGCCTGCGCCTTGAATACACTGTCGATCTTCGGTTCGCTAATTGTCTTTAATCCAGTCGCGATCTTTACTCCGCTGACGATATTTGGCTTGTTCGCCGTGATCGCCATGGTGGTTTGCTATGCCTACGAGAATCGCTCGCCGGGATTCATCCTGGCGTTCGCCGGAGCGTGCGTGCTGGGATCGATTTATGGTTTCTTGCAGGGCGCCTGGCCGTTTGGCGCGGTGGAACTGGTGTGGTCGGCAATTGCCATCAGCCGCTGGCGCAAGACCAGACGCTGAGAACCAAAAAACGAAAGCGGAAATCTATTTTCCCTTCGCGGCCTTCCCGTCCATCACGGTGGTCCACTTGGTTCCATCCTGCGACATCTCAAACGTAAAGGTGTACGCGCCGGCGGAAGTCATCTTCATGGTGAAACGGCCTTTCATGGTCATACCGCCCATCTTTTCGTCGTTTGTCCAGGTCCAGGTATCGCCGTCGACCGAGCCGCGGGAGTCTTCGAACTCTCCCCAACTGTTGAATTCGCGATAGGTGTAGGCCTTGTCGTCGCTGGAATAACCCATCACTGAGATTCCCTTGCCGTCGCCCATGGAACTCTTGAAATCGGCGTGGCATACCAGGAAAAAGGCGCCATCCATCCACTCGCATTTCTGGATCTCGGTCATCTTTCCGCCCGATCCCATGGGGCCGGGTTTCATTATCACCGTCCAAGGTCCAGGAACCGGCGAGAACGTCGAGCTTCTTCAGTTCTGGCCCAGGTTTCGGCATTTCCATCTGTGCCAACGCGGCCGCGGCAAGAATCGTCCACGCCGCTAGAGTCATCCAGGCTTTTTTCATGACCGCATCTCCTCGATAAGCGTCGTTAGCGAAACAAGCAGAGCAAAAGCCCCTTCGGGCATGCTGATGTCAGCCCGGTTCCTCAGGGAGTCAACGCGCCCTCGTTGGACGGGCTTTACATTACTTCGTAATCACTCCGCAGGCAATGCGATCGCCGGAATTGCCAGAGGGATCGGTCTTGTAATCGTCTGCCTTGGCATGGATAACGATCGCCGTTCCCCCGTTGCTGAAGAGTGAGCGGGCGTCGGTGCCCTCGTAGGTCACGTCCTTATCCACGAAGCGGAGGTGGGCTTTGCCCTGGGCATCCACGGTGACGTTCTTCATGTCGCCAGCGTGGTGGCCTTCGGGGCTCTCGAAGCCGTGCTTCTTGCCCTCAGGGTTGAAATGAGGGCCAGCCGACTTGAAGTCTGGTGCGTCGCATTTGGCGTTCTGATGAATGTGAATCCCGTGCTCGCCGGGCGGCAGATCGTGAAGGCTCAACTCGAAGCCGGTCCCATCCACGTCATTCCAAATCGTGGCCGTGCCCACACTCTTGCCCTGGGCGTCCTTCAATTCGACCATGGTCTTGGCCGCGCTCAGAGCGGAACAAAGAATCAGAACCAGGGACAACCCAAAGGTGGAACATACCAAGCGTTTCATGAGAAAGCCTCCCGTCCTGGGAGGATTATAGTCAAGTTTTCGGGAGCCCGGTTAGGGAACAGAACAGTACAGATCGGACATGTTTGTCCACAAAGATGTGGAGTATACTGCGGGTCAGAAGCAGAACTCTTTGGGGAAGTGCAATCATGGCTTTGAATGCAGTGGAAGAAGCGGCGGAGCAGGTTCCAGTCGACCAGTTCGAGGAGCTGGAAGAAAAGGTGTATCGCACGATTGAGATGTATAAATCGGCGCGGCAGGCGCAGGCGGCGGCAGAGCGCGACGTGCAGAAGGCGCGGCAGCAGTTGGTGGAACGCGACCAGCAATTGGACACGCTGAAACGCGAGGCGGTGCAGTTGCGCAAAGAACGTGAGGAAATTCGCGGCCGCGTGGAGAAAATGCTGACGCAGATCGAGTCGATCGCAGAGGAACAGGCCAGCTGACGCGGGCCGCGGCGCCAGCAGATTTCGCTGACGAACGCTGATTAAAACAACAGAGTTCCCGCTTTGGGAAGACACATATGGCCACGGCAACTAAGGATCAACTGGTGAAAGATGCGCAGAACGCGAGCGTGCGGGTGGAAATTTTTGATCAGGTCTACAACCTGCGCGGGTCTGATCCCGAATACATCATGAAACTCGCGGAATACGTGGATGGCAAGATGCGCGCGGTCGCTGAGGCGACTAACACCATTGATACTGTGCGTCTTGCCGTACTGGCGGCGCTAAATATCGCGGATGAGCATCATCTCCTGAAACGGAAAATCGAAAGTGGGGCAACCGATTACCAGAAGCGCGCGCATCTATTAGCAGATGCGCTGGATGAAGTGCTGCAAGAGAAACGCAAAGCGGGCTAACCTGCGGGAAGACGTAGCTGCCGAACTTCGCTCGTCCTGGTCCCTTCGACTTCGCTCAGGGCAGGTTCGCCAAAGTGCCCGTTCCCCCACGAGGATCCCCACTAAAGCACCACGAACTATACACCGGTCTCATGGTTCTGGCCGTCGCCGGGCGCATCCAGCACTTCGCGGACTTTGGCGACCAATGCCGCCAGGGAAAACGGTTTGGGCAGGAACCACAATCCATCATCCAGAACGCCGTAGTGAACAATCGCGTTACTGGTGTAGCCGGAGACGTAGAGCAGTTTAACGCGAGGGCGAATGCGCGCCACTTCCTCGGCCAGTTGCCGGCCATTCATTTTGGGCATGACCACGTCCGTCACCAGAAGGTGGATGTCGTGTGGATGCGTACTGCACAAGGCGAGCCCTTCTTCCGGATTCGCAGCGGCCAATACTCTGTAGCCGCAATGGGTCAACACTGACGATGCCAGTTGATTGAGTTGTGGGTCATCCTCCACCAACAGGATGGTCTCCGTCCCGCGCTGGATCCCGGTGATTCGTTTTTCCGTCGACAGAGGTTGAGCGGGCTGGTCCACTCGAGGAAGATAGATCTTGAACGTGGTTCCCTGATCCGGCTCACTGTAGACCCAGACGTAGCCTCCACTCTGCTTGACGATTCCGTACACGGTCGACAGACCTAAGCCCGTACCTTTGCCGAGTTCCTTGGTGGTATAGAAAGGCTCGAAGATATGAGCCTTGGTGTCGGAAGACATGCCAACGCCCGTGTCGCTGACCGCCAGCATGACATACCGTCCGGGAATGACGGACCGATGTTCTTGGGCGTAGCCCTCGTCGATTTCGACGTTCGATGTTTCCAGAGTCAGTTTTCCGCCGTTCGGCATCGCGTCACGGGCATTCAGGGCCAGGTTCATGAGAACCTGCTCGATTTGCCCGGGATCGGCTTTCACGGTGCCCAGGTCGCGGGCCGGGACGACGAGAACCTCAATGTCTTCGCCAATGAGGCGTCGCAGCATAGAGTCGAGATTCAGCATGACGTGGTTGAGGTCGATGAGACGAGGCGAGAGAATCGTCTTGCGGCTGAAGGCCAGTAACTGGCGCGTAATACCCGCTGCGCGGTCGGCGGCCGACTTGATCTGGGTGGTACTGTCAGCCAGGCGACTGCCTGCGGGGAGACCGTCGGTTAGAAGCTGGCTGTAGCCGAGAATGACGGTCAGGAGATTGTTGAAGTCGTGTGCGATCCCCCCAGCCAGGCGGCCGACTGCCTCCATCTTCTGGGACTGGCGCAGCCGCTCTTCCAGGGCCACGCGCTCGGTCACGTCCTGGACCAGCGAGGCAACCCCGAGCACACGACCGGAGTCGTCAACCAGCGGAGTGTTATACCACTCGCAGGAGATGACCCTGCCGTCTCTCGTGATGTTGTCGTTCGTGCTGCGGGCTCCTCCCTTCAGCGCAAGAAGATCGCGCCAAACCCGATCGACGTGTTCGCGGAATTGCGGAGGTACTATGAAGCTGCCGTGCCTGCCCATCACCTCCGCCCGCGAGTACCCGAAAATGTGCTCGGCGGCCGGGTTCCAGGAGGCGACCCGGAACTCGGTGTCCCATTCGATCGCCGCCAGGGGCGTATTTTCCAGATGGATCTGCAGCCTCCGCTGCGACACGCGGATTTCCTCTTCCGCCCGTTTACGGTCTGTGATGTCGCGGCAGATGCCGAGCAGTCCAACAATCTCACCGTTCGGATCGCGAAAAGGACCCTTGTTGGAAAGGTAGATCCGAGCCACTCCGCCCGCAGTGCCACCTTCCTCGTAAGTCTGCATCTCTCCCGATTGCACAACCTCGCGATCGCGTTCCATGATCTGGCGGCCGCTCTCCTGGCTGAACAGGTCCACATCGTTCTTGCCGATCACTTCTTCACCCTGCCGGCCAAGAAAGCGTGCGCCGGCGGAATTCATCATCCGATAACGTCCCTGAAGATCTTTTACGAAGATGGCGTCCGTTGTGCCCTCGGTGATGCCTTGCAGAAGCGAAAGGCTCTTCTCGAACTCGCGGGAGCTGATCAGCAACTGGTTCTGAACGACAAACATGCGTCCCGCAGCGGCTGCAAACGAAACCGTCACCAAGACAACGGACCACCAGAACTGTTCCTGGGCAATGCCCAGTACTAGAGGAAAAACAATGGCGGGGATCAGCAAGGGAGCGAACTGCGCCAGCAATTGCATGCTGCGGGCGGGAGGGTCGACTTGCTCCAAGTGCTGCTCGGCATCGTTCCAGGTCGCAGCTATGACGGAGAGCAGGCAGTAGGTGAAGGTCCAGAGCAGATCTGGCCACCTTCCTTCCTGATAGTGCCCGGAGGCCAGTGCGCTGAGGGTAACGTTGGTGGTGATGGCATAGACAAAGAGAAAACCTGCGAGCCTTAGAAATAGTTTGCGGGCAGGTAGAAACCGGGTGAGCAGCCCGCGCACCGCGAAACTGAGAGCGAGCAGGCCGAAGAAGATAATCCCCGCACCGAGGACGCGGGTTGCCATGGTGTGCCGCGAGGCCTCCCAGCGCGACGGGACATAAATGGTCGACAGTTCCACCGCCAGTACCAGCGTGCAGATCTGGACAAAATCACAAGTGCGGAGCCAGCGGTATCCGCTGTTGGGGTCCAGCGGACTCAGAAACAGCGCCATCATGGCGGGCACGGCCCAAAAGAAGACCAGAAAATCGCTCGGCCAGACAGTGCCCAGGGAGGAGTGCAAATAGTCGTAGTAGTAGGTGTACAGCACCTGACCCACGAAAGCGAGAAAGGCGGAGAACGCGACCAGTCGCCACACCCGCCTGCCGAAGGGACCTGCGCCGCGCGAGGCAAGCCAGCTCGCGATGGTCGCCAGCAGCGCCCCGGCTGCGCCAATCCAGTCTCCCCAAACGGATGCGGTTTCGGTGCCAAACCGAAGCAACAAAAGGGCGATATGTGCGACGACCAGAACTGCCGCGGCTGCGATGGCAGGCGCACGATACTTGAGCATCGTCTCGACTTAAACCTCCGACGCAGGGTTTCCCTGATCCATCGCTTGCGGGTGTGGTTTCGCGTCCCGAGTATACAACGATAGGTTTGAGAGGCAATGTAGGGGCTGGTTCAGGCCGCGCGCGCAAGAATCGGCTTCCGTCTTTGGGCTTTGGGAAGGCGTGCGCCGGAAGCCCGCTTTCCGAGGTCTGGTTACTTTGGTTGCAAATCACCTGCCAACTATTTGCAGTCTTCCACTTGCCAAGCGCGTGAGATTTCCCTAGCATCCAGATTGAAAGCCGACCTGCCGGGTTGGTGATGGCGGTAACCGATTTTTGAACCAATGCTGAATGAACGGGGACTCGACTCGAACTAGGATCCGGTGTGCGACGCTCCGTCATGCGGAGATGCCTAAAGGGTCTCGGCGGGTTCCCAACGTCTACCGACGGGTTCATTCTCGGCCCGTCACACGGCACAGTGGGTCGGCTTTGTTGTTGCAGCGTTCATCCTAATCGTAGCCATCACCGGATTGTCATCCCGAACGCCGCGTTTTTCATCGCGGCGGAGGGATCTCAGTCTCCACAGTCGCGGAGCGCTAGCTAAACGAGGCTGCTCCCGGGCATCGCTGACCACAGCACGCCACCCCATTCCTGCTAGACTGATCGAGTAAGACTGATCGAGTAGCGAATCCCACGGTTTCTGCATCTAAATCACTGTGTATCCACAACTGCTGCATTACGGAAGGTTTTTTCTACCGACGTATGGATTCCTGGTCTCGCTGGGAGTCCTGGCCGGCCTGTGGCTGAGCGTACGCAACTCCGAACGCCTGGGCATGGACGGCGAGAAGGTTTGGAACTTCGGGATTCTGGTGGTGCTGTGCGGGATTTTAGGGGCAAAGATTCTCTACGTCATCAATGACTGGAGCTACTACTCGGCCCATCCCGGAGAGATTTTCAGCGTCGCCACGTTGCAGGCGGGCGGAGTTTTTTCCGGTGGACTGATTGCGGCGTTCCTTGCCGCCGCCTGGTACATCCACCGCCATCACTTGCCCGCGCTGGGGATTTGCGACGCGTTTGCTCCCGGGCTGGCGCTGGGACATGCCATCGGGCGCCTGGGTTGTTTCGCCGCCGGATGCTGCTATGGCAAGGAAACTCACCATTGGTGGGGCGTCACGTTTACAAATCCCTTGGCGAATGCGATCACGGGAACCCCGCTGCATGTGCCGCTGGAGCCAACACAGTTGTTTGAGTCGGCGGTGGAGCTGGCGAATTTTATCTTTCTCATGTGGCTGCTGAAGCGGCGGAAGTTCGATGGCCAGGTGTTCGGCGCGTTTATGTTCATTTACGGAGTAGCGCGATTCTTCCTCGAATTCATACGCGACGATCCAGGGCGAGGTTCGGTGTTCGGCGGAGCCATGTCCGGGACGCAGTTGATTGCCATTGGACTCGTCGTGGGCGGCGGGTTGATCTGGTGGTTGCGGCCGGGAGCGAAAGCGGTTCAATCGCAGACGGTGGAAGCCACGCGATAGCCGATTATCCCTCGGAGAGCGCAAACTCGGTGCGGTAGCAGCCCGTGTCCTTTAGTTCTAGCGGTAGCGACTTCCTAACGCTTTGGGTATGTACTACGTCGATGACCTGCCTCGTAACGTCAGCCGTTCCTCTAATGGACTTCATTCCGCCAGCGATGGTCATTATGTAAATGCCGTCCGGCACGTCGCCGATGACGAATGTACCAGTGCTGTCCGAGACCGTCCGGTACTCTTCGTCCGAAAACGCGTTCTTCAGCGTTATGTCAACGCCGGGATAAGCCGTTTCCCTCGGGTGAACGATGTCCATCAATTTGTTGCCCGTATCCCCAGGAACAAGCCCTTTAAGCGTGCCTGCTACGCTGCGGGTTGCATATGACCAATCCGCCCACTGAAAATCGAATCGCTTCTTTGTCTTGGCGTCGGGGACGGCGACGACTTCAATCCATTCCTTTCCCGCCTCGAAGTCGTCGTGCGAAGCGGTTAGATGATATCGGCCGACCAACAACCCAACAATGAGCACGGTTCCGCGTCCGTCTGTGATGTCGGTGAATACGGGATCGGTGCCTTTTTCGGGCACGACCTGAACCTCAATTCCGGCGACCGGCATTCCGCGGTGTGTGACAACGACCGTCAGGTTAGGCGAAGCTTGCCGCAACTCCATCGACTGTAATGAGCAGGTGAAGGCCGTCTGCACGCTGAAGATCAGCAACGGAAAAATTCGGAGGAATGCGCGCCTCATGTAGGGAGTTTACGCCGACCGTGCTCACGGTTCCACCTGCTTACCGTAACAGGTGGTAGCGTGTAGTATCCTTCGCAGCCAATGCCTGAAGAATTTCCCATTTCCCTTCGTGTTGCCGATGACGATGCCGGCAAACGCCTGGACCAGTACCTCGTCTCGCGCTTGGATGGCGTGAGCCGCGGGCGCGTGCAGGAACTGATCGCCGCTGAAAAAGTGCTGGTCGATGAGACGCCCGCGAAAGCTTCCCTGAAACTGCGCGGCGGAGAAAGCATCAGCGTGCTCGGTCGCGCGGAGCGGCCGCCGCTGCGGGCGATGGCGGAGGAAATTCCCCTCGATATCCGATACGAAGACGACGATCTCTCGATCATCAACAAGCCTGCGGGAATGATGGTCCACGCCGGTGCGGGCCCCACCGAGAGCGATCACAATCGCGGCACGCTGGTGAATGCGCTGCTGCATCATTTCGCAAGTTTGTCCGGAGTTGGGGGAGAGTTGCGTCCCGGAATCGTCCACCGCCTCGACAAAGAAACCAGCGGACTGATCGTAGTCGCGAAGAACGATGAAGCGCATCGCAAGCTGGCAGCACAATTTGCGCAGCGGGAAGTGAAGAAGAAATACGTCGCGCTGGTGCACGGCTGGGTGAAAAAAGATCAGGGCACGATCGCGCAAAACATTAGCCGCGACCCGGTTCGGCGCGTACGGATGACCACGCGAGGAACAGGTGGGCGCGAGGCGATCACGCACTATCACGTTACCCGACGTCTGGAGACGCCCTTCGGCAAGTTTACGCTGCTTGAAGTGAAGATCGATACCGGACGCACCCACCAGATTCGCGTCCACATGTCATCGCTCGGGCATCCCGTGGTAGGAGACAAGCTGTACGGCGCGCCGCGCGCGATGCGTCGGGCCGGTGAGAAGCGTAGGAAATCAGACATGGCCGACGAGATTTCTCTTGAGCGAAATTTCCTGCATGCCGCGGAGTTGGAGTTGAAGCATCCTCGCAGCGGAGAAAAAATCAGCCTGAAAAGTGAATTGCCACCGGAACTGCGGGAATTCCTGGAACAATTGGAAGCTGCCACCTCCGGGGGCTGAAGCCCGCACTCATTTTGGAGGCTTTACGCGGCGCTGAAGCGCCGCTCTTCCACGGTACTCTTCCACGGTATACGTTCGCGGTACATGTGCGCGGTACACGCTCGCGGTACGCGCCCACAGTACACGCGCACGCTACACTCCCGGTACAGGCCCACGGTGCGGCGCGCATTCGTCGAGTTTTCCGCAAGCTGATCGAACGGGTTTTCCCGTGCCGGATATAATGAGTCAGATGGCATTGCTCGGAACTATCTCCGGAACTATCTCCCGTAGAGGAATTGTCGGACTCCTGCTGGTGGTGTTGTGTGCCGTGTGCGCGGTGGCGCAGTCATCCTCGCCGCCCGAAAATCCGCAGCCGGTGACCCCGGCGCAGACTTCCTCTTCACCGTCCCCGGCCGCTGCGCCTGCGCCGCAGGCCCAACCACAGGCACCGGCGAGCCAGGCCTCCCCTGATCCGAAAAACCCTGAGCAGAAGTCCGGGGATCCAACGTCCGGCGCCCCACAGGTCGCTGCTCCCACGCCCGCGGCTCCGCAGGCAGCACCTCCACAATCCGAGCCTCCGAAGTCCGAACCGCCGGCGGCCGATCCGCCACAGGCCGATCCCGCAACTCCTCCGGCCTCCGACACGTCCATCGAAGATGAGATCACCAAGTTCAAAATAGGCTCCAACGAAGTGAACGTAGTGTTCAACGTGACGGATAAGCACGGAAAGCAAATCATCGACTTGAAGCAGACCGATTTCCGGGTTTTGGACGACAACCGGCCGGTGGAGCAGGTTCGCAGCTTTCGCGCTGAGACGAACTTGCCCTTGCAGGTGGGGCTGCTGATCGACGCCAGCAACTCGGTGCGGGACCGTTTCAAGTTCGAGCAGGAATCGGCAATTGAATTCCTGAACCAGACCATCCGCCTGCGCTACGATCACGCGTTTGTCGTGGGTTTTGACGCCACGCCCGAAATCACGCAGGACTATACCGATGACACCGAGAAACTGGCCCACGGAGTGCGCGAATTGCGTCCCGGCGGCGGAACGGCGATGTTCGACGCCATTTATTATGCTTGCCGCGAAAGGCTCCTGAAATCATCGCGCGCGACGCCCTCGCGGCGTGCCATTATTCTGCTCAGCGATGGCGAAGACAACCTGAGCCACGTGACCCGCGAAGACGCAATCGAAATGGCGCAGCGGGCCGAGACCGTCATCTACACCATCAGCACGAATATCAGCGGAGTCAAGGGACAGGGTGACAAAGTGCTGGAACGGATTGCCGACGCCACCGGTGGCCGGGCATTTTTTCACTTCCAGATTCGCGACGTGGCCAACGATTTCGCAGAGATGCAGAACGAACTGCGCAGCCAGTACGCCGTTTCCTACAAGCCGGCCGAGCTCAAGTCGGACGGCCGCTATCGCACCATCGAGATCGTTCCCAACGATCGCAAGAATCTTCGTGTGCGGTCGCGTCGCGGATGGTACGCCCCGACGCAGTAAGAGCCTAGTCAGCGTTGTTCAGCTCCCGCCGGGCAGCACGCATTGTGCCGATGCTCTCTACCATAACTTCCATTTCCTCAGCGAGATGCACTGCTGAATCGCCCGTACATCGTCTTCCGTACCGTGGCAAACCCGCGCCAGACACGGGAAGATGGCTGCTCCAGGTTTTTGGCCTGCCGCGCCAGTGCGCGCCGGACTGAAGACACAAACCACCTGGAACCAAGTTCCAACGAGGGTGGCCTCGATATCCCATGCCAGAGTCCCCGAACCCCGAAGCCCGAATTCCTGAATCCGGGCTTCCCGAACATCAGATCCACCAAGAATCGAATCCGGTTTGTGAGAGCTGGCAACAAATGCTGCAGGGAGTGTTGGCCGGGGCGCTCATCCTCGGCACTCTCGCCATGTTTCATTACTACGCGCCACTGGCGGCCCAGGGCGCGCCTCCGAGCGACCTGCAACAACAAGTGCACCAACTGACGGCGCAGGTCGACGAGCTTAAACAAGAGCAGGCCATGCCTGCGATGGTACTGAACAAATATCGCAATTCCATCGGCTACATTTATGGCGTGTATCAGGTTGGCTTTCCTGATCACCGTCCGGCGGTGCGGGCACGAGTTTCAGGAACAGGATTCCTGGTCGGCGACGGACTGATCGCCACCAACCCCCACGTGGCCGAACACTGCTACGGCGACTCGGCGTCCGCAGCCTCCATGCACCGCGGCGCCACCGCTACGCTGGAAAGCCTCGTAGTATTTTTCCCGGGCTCGCCGACTCCGGTGAACCTGTCTCCCGGGCCGGTCTCTGCCACTTCCGATCTCGCCATTCTGCGTATGGAACCTGCGCCGGCGCTGCAGGGGCTTGCAGTGCTGCCTCTGGCCAAGTCGGGCGCGTCGCCGGGAGAACTCGTAACCGTGATCTGCTACCCCATGGGAATTGCCGGCATGGTGGCCAAGTCTCCCACTGGAGTGTACGAACGGCTGGCGTACCGCCATGGCGACATCACGGCTGCCAGCGAACTGGCAGCGCTCTCGCTGATCCGGCCGTCGGCGACCTGCGGCCACCTCGGCGACGTCGTCGGCGACAAGCTGATCTATGACGCACCCACCGCTCACGGCGGCAGCGGCGGTCCGGTATTCAATTCGAGAGGCGAAGTGATCGGAATCAACTCCGCCTACATGGACGGATTTTCCGGAGGAACACTGGGCGTGGCCGTCTCCTCCCTGAAGCCATTGCTGGAAGCGGCGCAAAAACCACGCTAGCCGCACGCCAGCAAAGCCTTTGCGATCTTCGCGCCCTTTGCGGCCAAGCGCTTTTGCTCTACTCCCACCTCCGCGCTGCAGCCAAGCGCTTTCGAGTCCAGCTAAATTTCATGAGCTTGAGCTCGCCTCGGCGATTCTAAGTCGACTCAGACTTTGTCTGCGATCCCGAAAAGCCCAACCAACCGGGCTCCCGGACGTGTTCATCATGAAAGCGGCGAAGACGAGCGGCCATAATGCCGGAGCGGCCCAAATATCCCACGAGCTTGCGGTCATCGGATCGATCGACTACCGGCAGGCGTCCGATGTCGAAACGCAACATCTTGGCGGCAGCTTCGGAAATAAGTTCATCGGGATAGGTGACCACAAGATGCGTTTTTCCGGCTTCCTGCACCGTCATGGGTCCGGAGGGATCTTTATCCAGAGCACGGAGGATATCGCCGCGAGTAATAATGCCGGCCAGCTTGCCGCCGCCATCCAAAATCAGCAAGGCCTGGTGGCGCGTTAACGCAGGATCGTGGCGGGCGATGCCCTCGGCGACCACGGAAACTTTTGCGCTGGCCGCAACCACGGGAAGCTCGGTCTCCATGGTGTCGCCGACCGTGACCTGCGTGAGTACATCCGCTTCGTAGTCCTGATGTACTCGCAGACCGCGGCGCACCAATTTCTCCGTCATGATCGAACTATCCGGCATGAAGAGCATGGCAATGCCTGCAGCGATCACGCTGACCAGCATCAGAGGCAACACGGAGTTATAGTCGCGGGTAATTTCGAAGGCGAAAATAATGAACGAGAATGCAGCCCGTGACGCGGCCCCGAACACCGCTCCCATCGCAACCAGGGCGAAGGCTCCCGCCGACAGATGTTCTCCAGGAAAAAGGCGATTCGCCACAAGGGCAAACATGCCGCCCATGGCTGCGCTCCACATGAACGTTGGAGCCAGCAAGCCGCCCGACGTGCCGCTGCCGAGCGAGATCACCAGCGCAGCCGCCTTCGCCAACATGACGACCAGCAATAGCTTCCAGGCAAGCTGGCCATTGAGAATGTCGCCAATCGTGTCGTACCCCACGCCGAACACGCGCGGCACGAAGAAGCCAATCACACCCAGCCCCAGTGCGCCGATGGCCGGCCACCACACTTCGTCGACTGGAAGCTTGTCAAACTGATCCTCTACCCAGTACAGAAGCTTGCTGAATCCCACTGCCGCCAGGCCGCAGATCAGGCCCAGCACCAGATAGACGGGCAATGCCCGCGGAATGGCGAAGTCCATCGCAGAGACGTGGAACATGGGTCCCGGTCCCAGAAGTTGCATGTGCACCGCGGTGGCCAACGTGCTGGCGATCACCAGCGGTATGAAGGAGCGAGACTTGAACTCGAACAGCAGCAGTTCGATGGCGAGAATCACGCCGGCGATCGGCGTGTTGAACGTGGCCGACATTCCGGCCGCAGCTCCGCAGGCCAGCAAGACTTTACGCTCGACCGCAGTGGTGTGAAGCGCCTGGCCAACCAGAGAACCGATGGCCCCGCCCGTTTGAATGATCGGACCTTCCGCTCCAAAGGGTCCGCCGGTGCCGATGGCGATAGCCGCCGAGATCGGCTTGAGAATCGCTACCCGCGGCGCAATGCGGCTGCGATTGACCAGGACCGCTTCCATGGCTTCCGGGATGCCGTGGCCTTTGATCTTGGGCGAGCCGTACTTTGCCATGAGCCCGACGATCAGGCCGCCGCCAACCGGCACCAGAATGACCCAGGCTCCAAGATGATGGAGGCCCACGCTGGTGAAATTGGTCGACCAGCGATGAAAAAAGAAAAGATTGGTGAACAGCCCGATCAGCTTGTAGAGAGCGTAGGCCACGAATCCGGCCACGACGCCGATTCCAGCCGCGAGAAACGAGACCAGCACCATGCGAAACGAAGCAGGCTGGGAGTCCGCGGAATGGATGGGACCTGCTCTTGAAAGCTCTGGTCTTGAAAGCTCTGGGCCTGAAAGTTGACCCCCTTTTGCGGGTACGTCGCCAGCGGTTGTCATGCCGGGATGGTCACGTGCTTTCTCTGAAGAACCGTAGCCTGCTTGTGCTGAGTTGCACCATCTTCCCGCATGACCCGCCGCAGAGCGGCCACGAGTGTAGGGCCAGCGGTGCGCAGTTCGTCGCGATGATGCAACGCCAGTTCGGCGAGAATCCGCTCGCCCTTCGGAGTAAGCGCCAGCAGCACTTCACGGCGATCGTCCAGGGCCCGTTCGCGGCGCACCCATCCCCGGGATTCCAGCCGGTTGATCAGCTCTACCGCGCTATGGTGGCGGATTTGCATGCGCGTAGCCAGCTCGCGAATACGCGGGCGGACTCCCGCGGGCATCCCCTTAATGGCCAGCATAAGTTGGTACTGTCCGCGCTCCAGCCCAGCCTGCTTGATCGCCTGCTCGCTGAAATGGAGAAACTTGCGGATCTGGTAACGAAATTCCGCCAGCGCCTGGTAATCCGAGGGCATAAGCTTCTTCATGGCGACGATTGTATCGTGGAGCGATCTACTTCCAGATTAGTATATCGTAAGACGATATAAAAGAAAATGCGATTGTGATTTACCCCGTGCCCCCCTGGTGTCCTCCGTGGTTGACGAAACTCGGGGATTGACGAGTCCCCGTGGTTGACGAATCTAAGACACTGCCGAACAAACACCAGCTGGTTTGTTTGCCCGCCTACGTTTAGAATCCTTAGTCCACAGTTCCTGATCGGACCCGAGGAGGCGGTCCAGCCTTGATCCCGCGTTACACCCGCCCGGACATGGGCCGCATCTGGAGCGACGAAAACCGCTTCCGCACCTGGCTAGCCGTGGAAGTGGCTGCCACCGAGACTCTTGCCGAAGCCGGCATGGTCCCGAAAGACGCAGCCAAGGCCATCCGCGACCGCGCCAACTTCAGCGTGGAACGCATCCAGGAAATCGAGGCCGAGGTTCGCCACGACGTCATCGCCTTCACCACTGCGGTCGCCGAGATCGTCGGGCCACATGCCCGCTGGTTCCACTACGGCCTCACCTCGAACGATGTGGTGGATACCGCCCAGGCGCTGTTGATCAAGCAGGCATCCCAGGTCATCGCCCAGGATCTGCAGAGGCTGGCCGAAGCCCTGGAGCGCCGAGCGCGGGAATTCAAAGACACGCCGATGGTGGGCCGCACGCACGGCATTCACGCCGAGCCCATCACCTTTGGCTTCAAGCTGGCGAACTGGTATTCCGAGACCCAGCGCAACATCACTCGCTTCGCGGGCGCGGCGGAAGATATGCGGGTAGGGAAATTCTCCGGAGCAGTCGGGATCTTCGCCCATCTGACGCCGGAACTGGAAGAGAAAATCTGTGCGCGCCTGGGATTGAAGGCGGCGGCGGTGTCATCGCAGGTGATTCAGCGCGACCGCCATGCGCATTACCTGGCAACGCTGGCGGTCATCGCCTCCACGCTGGACAAGATCGCAACGGAGATTCGTCATCTGCAGCGCACCGAAGTGCGCGAGGCGGAAGAATTCTTCAGCGAGAAACAAAAAGGGTCGTCGGCCATGCCGCACAAGCGCAATCCGATTACGACCGAGCAGATCAGCGGTTTGGCGCGCGTGGTGCGCGGCAATGCCCAGGCCGGGTTCGAAAATGTCGCGTTGTGGCACGAGCGCGACATTTCGCATTCTTCCGTGTAGCGTGTAATTCTGCCGGACTCGACCACGCTGGTCGACTATCTGCTGAACAAAACCACCAACCTGATCGAGACCATGTTTGTGTATCCCGAGCGCATGCTGGCGAACCTGGAGAGCACGCGTGGCCTGATCTTCAGCGGACAACTGTTGCTCGACCTGGTAGAACACGGCGTCTCGCGCGAGGACGCCTACCGCCTGGTGCAGAGCCATGCCATGCATGCCTGGAAAGATGGCCTGGATTTTCACCAGTTAGTGCTCTCCGACAAGGAAATTACCAGCCGCGTTCCGCGCAAGCAGATCGAATACGCCTTCGATCTCAAACGCCAATTGAACAACGTGGACAAAATCTTTGCCCGCGTCTTCGGCAACAAGGCCAAGGGAAACCGGAACAGGGGAAACGGGATCAGTGGAAGCGGCATCAAGAACAGTGCGACGTCTGGGAAGGGTCGGTTGCGTTCGCGAAGTCCCCGCCGCTAGCGCCCATCTCAAGAATGGGTTCGGGAAGGGCACGATTTCAGTCGTGCCGCATCGGCAGGAACGGTTTGCTGAAAGTGGGTTCTCTGTGGTCGGACCAACCGTTCCAGATGAACAACTGGTGCGGAAATGACGCAGAAGCTGCGCTACGTGCGTTCCGGCTTTGGTAGCACGTTCGATTATTTCGCGCTGGGTGTGAAAGATGGCAACACGCTGGTCGTGGAAGGGAACTCGGGACAGTCAGGAATGTGACGTGATGCAGCGGTCGATAATTTAGCGCTGGATGAAAGAGACGCGGCGAAAGCCGCGCCTTTTTTTATTTCGGCGGCGTGTGCAGAAACGGCAACTTCGTATAGCGCGCCTTCTCGACCTCGATAATCAAAGCCACCCGCCCCTCCGAACTCCGCATTGGGAAAGGCTTTCCAGTGTATTTGTGCGAGATCGGATCCATCACATTCAACTCCGGATCCGGCCTGCGTTCAATCACTCGGCCACGAATCTGAACTTCTTCGTAAGGATTATCAAAATCCACGATCGACAAAGCCACGCGCGCATCGCGCCGCGTGTTCTTCGCCTTGAGCGGACCCTCTCCGGTACAAATCACAAGATGCTCGCCTTCGCGTCCCACCCAGATGGGCACGGACTGCGGAGAACCGTCAGGCATGAGCGTGGCGAGGTGGGCAAAGTTTGCGCGGTCAATGAGTTGCTTGATTTCTGGAGAAAGAGCGATGTTCATGGATTCCTCCTAGCGCACATTCAAAAGTGCTCGATTTAATCTCGTTCCGCTCAAGCCAGCCGGTTGATCAGCGAAGCCACATACCCAGCGCCGAAACCGTTGTCGATGTTCACCACGCTTACGTTCGACGCACAGGAATTCAGCATGCCGAGCAGTGCGGCCAGTCCTTTAAAGGACGCGCCGTAGCCAACACTGGTGGGCACGGCGATCACGGGGACTCCGACTAAACCTCCGACCACGCTGGGCAGCGCGCCCTCCATGCCGGCGCAAACGATCACGACGCGCGCCTTCATCAGCGCCTCGCGATTGGCCAGCAGACGATGGATGCCCGCGACGCCCACATCGTAAAAGTGCTCGACGTCATTGCCCATCAGTTCAGCGGTGACAACGGCTTCTTCCGCCACGGGAATGTCGCTGGTCCCGGCCGAAACCACGGCGATCGTTCCCTTGCCGTATTTCTTCGCATCGCGCTGCAAAACGATCGCCCGCGCCAGTTTACGATATTGCGCCGCACGAACCTTTTTCTTTACCGCGGCAAACTGTTTCTCGTCTGCGCGGGTCGCCAGAATATTGCCGCCATGTTTAGCGAGTCGCGAGAAGATCTGCGCCAGGTTTGCCGGCGTCTTGCGTTCTCCCAGAATCACCTCAGGCATGCCGGCGCGGAGAGCGCGATGGTGATCAACTTTTGCAAATCCGAGATCTTCGAAGGGCAGGTGGCGCAGGCGCTGCACCGCGTCGTCAGGCGCGAGCGTGCCGCGTCGAACTTGCTCAAACAGTTTGCGGATGGATTCGGCGTTCAAGATGCACTCAGCCGTCGGCACTCAGCATTCAGCCGGGCGAGCTCCAGAGTAGCATCTTCGAGCCGATTGGGGCGTTAGTTGCGGGCGGTGCGCGAAAGCGCGCGCGCCTTGGCAATCACCCCGGCGCAGACTTTCCGGGCTCTCCCGGGCTCTCCGAGATGCGTGAGGAACAAGCGGCGCAGCCCGCTGGGTTTCACTTTGCCGGCTAAGTACGCGTCGTAGAGATGCCCGCCGATGCGGTCGCCCCACTCCTGTGCCGAGGACTCAAAGTTTTGCGCATCTCTCTCCGAATCTCCGCGAACCGCGGACTGTGCAGCCTTCTCGCACGCGGCGCGCGACAGCGGACCAGAATCCTCCCGGGCCGGCGCCGGACGCGAAGGATAGAGCACCCGCGATCCAAAATAAGCTACGGCATGCTCGATGACTCGCACGTAAAAGGCGTCGACAGTCGCAGTCGCGGCGCAGTTCTCTGAGCCCCGGTCTCGGCGTGCGCCGCCGCCGTTCCAGCGCTGTGGCAAGCCCTGGCAGGCTTGGTGCAGAAAACGCGTAGCGTCCTCGGCGGCGTGCACCATCTGAAATTCGCGAACGTAAAACGCGTTCAATTCTGCCAGGTAAGAGCTGCCGCGTTCTTCAACCTGCGCCAGTATCGCTTCCCGTTCTTGCTCGCTCAACCCTTTGCGCGAGAGCATGCGCCGTAACATCGCACCGGACGCACTGCCGTAGACTTCCGGCATCATGTCGACTAGAAATTTGGGCTGCGTGCCGTTGTGCGGTGAGTAGCGGTCGATTTCCAGAAACCGCACTAGGCTATCAATCAGGTTGTAGATGGTGGGCGCAAAGTCGGGAGTACTTTCGCAGCGGCTCCACTGATCGAGCAGCAGGCGGTAACTCTCGTATTTTTCCAGCGGCGTGGCATTGAAAACGCACAACACATCCTCGCGGACGCGCACTGCGTCCACCTTTTCAGCGCGCTCGCCGGCCGCACGCCAATACAGCGCATCCACATTTTGCAGCACGGTGAGAACCCGGGTGCCGGGCATTTCCTCGTGCAGAACGCGCGGCAAATGCCCCGGAGCGAGATGCGACTCCCCGAACAGTACGAAGATCGCGGCGTTGGGATGGCGCTGGCGAATCTCGGCAATCTTGGCCGCCGCGTGCCGGTCGCGGGCGCCGATCTTCCGCAGGTCTTCGCGCGGCATGCAGTCCAGTCCGTAAATCCCCTCGGCATGGTCGCGAGCCGTCGATAGCAATTCGTAGAACACAGCCCAATCGTAGCCCCAGTCGAGATCGAAACGGATGCGCTGCCGAAGTTCGCTTTCGTCGATCTCGCGCCGCCACCATTCGTCCAGAATGTGCTGGTCGCGTGCGAAGATGGTCTCTACGCCGAGCACTACTGGACGTCCGCCAGCCAAAGCCCGCTGCTCCACCACCGACGCGGCATAACGCTGCGCCGCCGGCAGGGCGTGGTAGTCGCCAATCAGCCCCACATCGGCAGCTTGCATTGCGTTCTGAATCTGCGGCGAGTCGAGAAGGGAATCGTAAGTGCGGAAGGCATCGCCGAATTCGCGAAGATATTTGCGCCGGTTGTGCGAGTCCTGGGTGCGGATTTCGCGCTCCACGCCCGCTAGCGCGTGCAACTGGGCCGCGCTGCGTCGGGCTCGCAAGTTGGTGGCGGATGCCATAAATTTAGGTTCTAGCTCCTAGCTTTAGCTCTTAGCTAACCCTTGCCAACAAATCCGTTCGTGATGCTCGTGCCCATTGTGGTTTATGCTTTTCTTTTTCATCCGTCACCGCGGTGTGCCTGTCTTGACTTCTACCGCGCGGCGTCCCTATGCTTTAGCGCGACCTTCACGTCGCCACGCCCGGAGCCGTTTTGTCCAATCAGCCACCGCAAAACGTGACCATCGCTACCACCGGAGCTAGCGGCGCCGTTTTTCTGAGGCACCTCTTGCTCGCCGTGGGACGCGACCAACGCGTGCGCACCGTAAACCTCATCGCTTCTGACTCGGGCCTGCGTGTCCTGGCCGAGGAGTTGGGGCTGAAGGGCCGCTCCAATCTCGTCGGCCAAATTCTCGGATTTCCCGGTGGCCGCTCCTCGCGCAAGATTCAGGTTCAAGCCAACGCCGACATCGGCGCCAACGTGGCCAGCGGCTCTTATCCCGCCGACGCCATGATCGTAATCCCGTGCAGTGTGGGCACTTTGGCCCGCATCGCCAACGGCGTCGCCTCGCACCTGATCGAGCGGGCCGCCGACGTCTGCCTCAAAGAAAAGCGTCCACTGGTGCTCTGCGTGCGCGAGACGCCGCTTAACAAAATCCATATCCGCAACATGTATCGGGCCGCCGACGCGGGTGCCACGATCTTCCCGCTGATCCCTGCGTTCTACAACCTGCCCGCCTCGCTCGATGCCATGGCGCGCGAGTTCGCCTGCCGCGTCCTCGCCCACCTGGGCCTGCCTCAGCCCGGCGCCTTCCGCTGGAAGGGCTGACAGCTCAATCAAAACGAATCGGGAAGGGCACGGCTTCAGCCGTGCCGATCAGGTGCCCCACAATTCAGGCGTTGGCCCCTGAGGTACTCGTTTGTGCTCAGCCGCCAAGACTCACGAAATGGCTAGACGCGTTCCAGGTCGTCATTCCGTCAGAGACACTGCCCTTCACATCTCATTGGCAAATTCGGGGGATGATCTCAGTGTAGAGACCAGAAAGTGCGTAAGGCAGATATCCGCCGGACATGTACGCTGGGGGGAAGATTCCCTCCTCTCTGCCCCGAATCGAGCGCCGAGATTTCCAAAGCGACGCACACGATGCGTTAGCGTAGAATGCGGAAAATTCCAATCAAGGTGGCGCGATGTCGTCAACGACTCATCGAGCGGAAGAGACCGTGAGGATGTCAGAGCGGAGTCGGCGGCGCATGCTTGCCGCGTTGGCCTTGTGCTTCGCGGTGATCGCGCTGACCACCTGGGTCCACGCAGCCGATGATCGCAATCCGCTGGCGGGCGATCCCAAGGCGGTGAAGGCTGGCGAGTACGAATTCCGCATCAACTGCGCGCTGTGCCATGGCCTCGGAGCGCGCGGCGGCGGTCGCGGCCCCGACCTGACGCGAGCCCAAAAAAAGCACACCCACTCCGACGCAGACATGTTTCAGGTCATCAGCAACGGCATTGCGGGAACGGCCATGCCGGCCAACGGGACCAACGGCCAGGGCGTCGGCATGACCGACGAAGAAATCTGGCAGATCGTTGCCTACATTCGCAGTCAGGAGGTGAAGTCGCCGCCCGAGCCGCTCGGCAATGCGACGCACGGCAAAGATTTGTTCTACGGGGACGCCAACTGCTCGCTCTGCCATATGGTTGCCGGCAAGGGCGGACGGTTCGGACCGGAACTCACAGGCGTAGGCGGATCGCGCACCCGCGAGGCGATCATCGATTCAGTGCGCAATCCCAGCCGGCGGCTGGCCTGGGGACTGACCGAAGCCACCAAAGAGTTTCCTCAGGAGTACGAAAGCATCGCGGTGGTCACCGCGGACGGGAAAGAAATCAAGGGTGTGACGCTCAACGAAGACAGCTTTACGGTGCAGATGATGGATACGAACGAGCAGCTTTACCTGCTGGAGAAAGACAAGCTGCGCTCGTTTCAGAAGAGCCGCGAATCGGCCATGCCGAAATACAACGCGGACACTCTCAGCGACAAAGACCTCGACGACGTTGTGGCTTACCTGATCAGCGTGGGGGCGAAATGAGAGGGCGCGACTTGCTTCTAGCGATCTGCCTGCCCGCAGTCGCCTTCGCGACTCTCGCGCACGCCCAGGTCACCTTCGAGCGCCTGCTCAACTCCGCCAAAGAGCCGCAGAACTGGATGACCTATTCCGGTGACTACCTGGGCCGGCGCTTCAGCCCACTCGACCAGGTCAACACTAGCAACGCCGGGGCGCTGACCGCGAAGTGGGTCTATCAGACCGCGGCTACCGGTAAGCTCGAGACCAGTCCGCTGGTGGTGGACGGCATTCTGTACGCCACTGCGCAAGATGACCGCGCCTTTGCGCTCGATGCGCGCACTGGCCGTCCGATCTGGATGTACCAGCATGCCCTGCCCGGCGATATTCGTCCCTGCTGCGGGCGGGTGAATCGTGGCCTGGCGATTCTTGGCGATAAAGTTTTTCTCGGCACGCTCGATGCCCATGTCATCGCCCTCGACGCCAAGACTGGCAACGTCGTGTGGGACGTGGTCGCCGCCGATTATCGAACTGGACACAGCTTCACCGTGGCTCCGCTCGCCGTCAAAGATCTGGTCGTCATCGGCGTATCCGGTGGCGAGTACGGCGTGCGCGGGTTCATCGACGCCTACGACGCCGCGACCGGCAAACGCCGCTGGCGCTTCTACACCGTGCCCGGACCCGGCGAGCCGGGGCATGAAACCTGGGAAGGCGATTCGTGGAAAGTCGGCGGCGCGCCCGCATGGAACACGGGAACTTACGATGCGGTCACCAATCAGATTTTCTGGCCGACGGGCAATCCCGCACCCTCCAATCGTTGCGAGGGGCGCGCGGGCTACAATCTTTACAGCAACACTCTTCTTGCCTTGAACGCCGAGACCGGCAAGCTGAACTGGTATTTCCAGTTCACCAAGCACGACGAGCACGACTGGGACGCGACTCAGGTGCCGGTGATCATCGACACAAACGGAGATTCAGGTGCGAAGCATTTGATCGCGCAGGCCGACCGCAACGGATTCTTTTATGTACTCGATCGCACCAGCGGCAAGCTGATCTCTGCGAACCCCTACGGCAAGACCACATGGAGCGACGCGAAAGATGCCGAAGGGCGGCCGATCGCGAACCAGAGCGCTTCGCCGACGCTGGAAGGTCACACGGTATGTCCCGGTGCGGCGGGCACGACCAACTTCATGGCTCCCACGTACGATCCGCAGACTGGCTTGTTCTACGTGACGTCCCGCGATCAGTGCGACATCTTCAGCACCGCTCCGCAACCGTACGAAGCCGGGCACGCGTACTACTGCAGCGCGTATTTTCCCTCGGAGGAAGCCAAGCCATACCGTGGATTCCTGAAGGCCATCGATCCGGCGACGGGGCAGGTGAAATGGAAGTTCGAGCACACCTCGCCGACGTGGTCGGGCGTGTTGTCAACAGCCGGAGGATTGGTCTTCACCGGCGATGCGGAGGGCAACTTCATCGCCATGGACGCAGCGACAGGCAAGCCGTTGTGGCACTTCCAGATGGGAGGCGCGGTCTACGCCGCGCCTATGGCCTTCGCCGTCGACGGGAAGGAATACCTTGCCATTGCGGCGGGCAGCTCGATCTACGCTTTCGGTCTGCCTTAGACAGTGGTCGGTGCGGTTCCCGCTCAGAACTTAATCACGATCCCGGCAGCGAATCGCAGGTTGTTCTCGTGACTCGCGAGGTTCGGGAGCAGGCCTGGCGTGTAAGAGGCGGCATAGATCGCGTTCAGGTCATGGCCGGTGTAGAAAAAATCGGCCTGCACGGGACGCAGCGAGAGGTGCCGCGAAAGCTTGTAGTCGATTCCGCCGCCCACGGCAAAGGCAAGAGCCCGGTCGACGACAGGGGCGGCACGGCCAAAGAGTCCAGGGATCGAACCCGCGCCCAAATGGAAGCGGTCGAGCCCAGCCAATGCGTGGACGAAGGGAGAGATTCTTCCGACCTTGTAAGAGAGTACCGGTCCGAACAGGAGTGAGTAATCATTGCTGCTCGGTAGCTGCAACAGATAGATGTTCGAGCTGGTCAAGGCCTGGCCGGTGTGGCTGGCAAAGTCGGCGACAACTCCCAGCCGGCCACGCACGTTGACCTGCACTTCGGCATTCCAGCCGTTGAAGTTGGTGGGCATTCCGAACGTGCCGGAGGGCTGGCCCAGAGCCGAATCCAGGGTGGGGCCGGTCAATCCCCCGTTGTCGGCGTGCAACAGGGAATAGCCGCCAAAAACCTCCACCTTGGAGGTTGCGTCTTGAGCCAACGCTGACGAACCGAACAAAACAATCAGGGCAAGTGCTGCGACTACCAAGCGGGTCATGATCCGGCGTTCTCCCTTTTTCCTATCTAAGATGGCGCTAAATTAAAGACGGCGCTAAAAACCAGCCGTCCAGACGCTCAAATGAATATACGCGATGCCTCCAACGCGGTGCTGCACATGATGCCGAGCATGGGGCCGAGTATAGGGCTGAACATGAACAGAACTAGGAACATGCATTCCCTCCGCCGGGTTGCCAGCGGGCGGTAAATGTAGGGAAGAATTCGATGGGGAAGAACGGGAATCCTGCCTTTTGCCTTTCCCCAACCAATTCTTCTTCCGACCGGAGGATTCTGGCGTCTGAGCGCGATCCCTTGGCAGCGGGCAACTGGAGTCGTGTCGCGCTTGCACTGATGGACGCTGCCTACAGTGTAGTGGCCCGATAACTAAAGACTATGGTCAGACTCGAGAACGCCCAATCAGCCGGGGTAGGATAGCGATAGAGAAGATTCCGTGACGATTCGCTAAATGTGGTTTAGACCCTCATTTCAGGGAAAAGGGAACGCAACCGGGACTCTAAACGTCAAAGCTCATGGACGAACGGATACGATTCATCGAGCACAAGGGCAAGCAGATTCTGCTGTTGGATTTTTCGCTTGCCACAGCTCCGCAGATGCTTCCTCTCCTCACGCAGGTTCAGACCACTGTGGCGCAGCAAGCACCCAAGTCGGTGTTAGTTCTGGCCAATTATGAAGGCGCAGAAATCGACCATAAAGTGGCGATGAAGATCAAGGAAGTGCTCGCACTCGACCGCCCGTTCGTGAAGAAAGCGGCTTGGTTGGGCGTGGAGCACATTCCTCACGCTCTCAGCGAAAACTTCCACATGTTTTCCCAGCGCGAAACTGCAACCTTCAAGACGCGGGAAGAGGCGTTGGAATGGCTGGTGCGGGAATAGGTCTCTGCCGGCAGTGAATCCCAGTTCATATCCGTTCGTGAACAAGTCGATTTCTGCGGGTCTGGTATCCGCCGAGGCACTCGCCTGTGATTGACAACACTCGCCATCCAGCGCTAATCTGCGTTTACACCGGAAAGGAGGTGGTCGAATGACAAGTTCTGATTGTAGTGGCAGTTGTTTTGGGAGTCTAAGACCAGGTGAGGTGGCTGAGACTTAGAGCTGGTTGCTCTAAGCGGGGCTTTGGCGCCGCGGTAGCCAATGAACGCCGCGCGCGAAGCTACAGCCCGCACACTAACCGGTGAATAAGATTTGATTGTGCCTGACGGTAGGTCGGTCAGGGGCGTCAATGAAGGGACCCGGAGTCGCCGTGAGAGGCCACGTAGAGTGACCACCTCTTGGTCAATCCCAAACAGTCCGCCGGACGGCCCGCGGGTGGAACAACCTGCGGGCTGTTTTTCGTTTTGAGTAGGGACTTTGTTCTCCCAGGCGTAGCCGGCTCGCCGTTGTAAGCAAAATCAGAATCCCCGCCCTGTCTCTGCAAAGAACGCAGAGACAAGGACGGGGCACCCCTAGCGCTTTAGCCGAAGCCCGAAGCCCGTTCCTACGGAGCTTCGATCAACTCCATCTTGCCGTCTCGGGTGCGGTGCAACACCATGACCTTGCCTTTGGGATCGCGGAACACGAAGACGTCGCGGTCGCGGAAGTGCGCCTCTTTGATGGCTTCTTCGAGCGTCATGGGGCGCATGGCGACGGCTTCGTCGGAACGGACCAGATGCACTTCGGTGGTTTTGGCCACGGCGGGGTATTTGTGCACCACCACGGGCACGGCGGTTTTTTCCGAGAGGCCGACCGTAGTTTGCAGGTCTTCCTGAGGCAACAGCGACGGCGAGTCGCCGTTCCACTTTTTGACTTCTTCGGTTTTGCGGGCCGAGCGCTTTTTTGACATCCAGCGCGTTTTGTATTTCACCGCCTGTTTTTCCAGATGATCGAGCGCTTCGCTGACGGCGATGGTCATGTCCTTGGCCTGGGCGAGGCCGACCAGCGGGCCGTTGCGGGGGCTGATGGTGATTTCGGCTTTGTGGCGGTGTTTTTCGACGGCCAGAATGACTTTGCTATCAAATCGGTCGCCGAGAATTTTGCGGATCTTGGTGAGGCCGGTTTCAACTTCTTTGCGGATGGTGGAAGTAACTACGTAGTGTCTGCCAGTGTATTCCACGTTCATGAGCGCCCCCTAGTGAAATTCTTGATCGAGATGTATTGGGCACTGCATTTAAGTCAGAAGTTAGAAGTCAGAATGCAGAAGTAAA
>VFSW01001544.1_pt1 | contig 35114 bp, 25 predicted proteins | sample 5358111 | NCBI WGS metagenome assembly VFSW01 (sample SAMN11554181, study PRJNA540505) | mine drainage metagenome | isolation source: sediment from site ElyBrook_90M | place: USA: Ely Copper Mine, Vershire, VT | collected 2017 | reverse complement strand
AATGGCTCATTGCGCAGGGCGTCAAGCCGGCGGACTTCAACTCCTACGGCGCGCGTCGCGGCAATCACGAAGTGATGATGCGCGGCACGTTCGCGAACATCCGCCTGCGCAATCAGCTTGCCCCCGGCACCGAAGGCGGCTGGACCGTGCATCAGCCCGACGGCGAGAAGATGTCCATCTATGACGCCGCAATGAAATATCAGAAGGAAGGAACTCCACTGATCGTTCTCGGCGGCAAGGAGTACGGTTCGGGATCGTCGCGCGACTGGGCGGCCAAGGGCACCGTGCTGCTCGGCGTGCGCGCAGTGATTGCGGAAAGCTTCGAGCGCATCCACCGCAGCAACCTCGTCGGCATGGGCGTTCTTCCGCTGCAATTCCGCGAGGGAGAGACGGCGCAGTCGCTCGGCCTCACCGGCTTCGAGGTATTTACCATCGAAGGCGTGGCCAAGCTTTCGCCGAAAATGGCCGTAGAAGTCCGCGCCACCGATGCAAAGGGCGACGAGAAAAAGTTTCAGACCATCGCGCGCGCCGATACGCCCGAGGAAGTGAATTACTACCGGAATGGCGGCATTCTTCCTTACGTCTTGCGGCAGATGCTGTAGCTTCTTGTGGCACAGTCACTCTTGACTGAGCGCTCTCGTTAAGTAACGTGGAACCTGCACTTCCACTGTGAGCAATGCGCACTTTTGCGCGCTGCAAGAACCGCACAGTCACGAGTGACTGTGCTACTTAAACCCATGTCCAGCATCGCCACGCCTGATTGGTCGAAAATTCCCGCGCCGGAGGATGACGGCGCGGCAAATCATTTGACGGGAATGACAATTCCGTCCGTTCTTCTTCCCGCAACAGACGGTTCGACGGTTGACCTCTCTAAATTGCATGGACTCGTAGTTCTCTTCGCCTATCCGCGCACGGGAGTTCCCGGCATTGAAAACCCTCCCGGCTGGGACGCCATCCCCGGCGCGCGCGGATGCACGCCGCAGACTTGCGCGTTTCGCGATCATTTCGCGGAGTTCCAGGCACTTGGCGTCGGGCACATCTTTGGCCTCTCCACACAGGGCACTGCCTACCAGACCGAATTCGCCACGCGCACGAAACTGCCGTTCCCAATTCTTTCGGACGAGCATTTGCGCCTCGCGAAAGCACTGCGCCTGCCGACCTTTGAGACGAACGACATGACACTCTTGAAGCGCCTCGCACTGGTGATCCGCGACGGAAAAATTATCCACGTTTTCTACCCGGTTTTCCCGCCGGACCGGAATGCGGGGGATGTAATAAAGTGGCTGAAGGAAAACAGGTAGCTTATGGACGATTTGAATTCGGCAATTGAATCTGCCCTTCATTCCAATGATCGAGTTGATCGGGAACATGTACGGTCTTGGATTCGCGAAGCCCGTGACGTTCAAGCTCTGGAACTACTTTATTCATTTACTAACGAAGCTTGGAATCGAATCGAACCGCACCTTGAGAGAGACGAATCCTGTGAAATGATCTGCCGGTACTTTCTCACCTGCATCAATGAGAACTCCGAAGACGAAGGTGCGTTGAACCGATACGGAGCAGCAGGTGAGTTAGAAGCGTGGATTGATCATCTCGCTTCAATTGATGGCACGGAATCTGTTCTGAAAAATATCGCCAAAGCAATCACTGAACTTTACCTAAGAAGTTCTGAGGATGTACAAACAGCTATAGAAACTGGGTTCCTCGAGCATGTTCTTGAACAGGAAACATTTAGGTCGCTGTTCTCATATTGGGCCAGTGATGAGCGCTTAAAGGATGCTTGGCAGCGAGCTTTGGAATGGGGTTTGGCTCATCCTGATTATATGACGAAGATGCGCGCCGAATTTCGCTCCCTCTAATCTCATCAGTAATAGATGCTTGACACAGCGTAAATTAAACGATCTCTATCGGCTCGCCTTCCAATTCGCTCTTGACCTCTGCTACGCTCATTTAATTGTTTTACAGGGAGCGCGCCAATGCGAACGGCAATAACAGCGTTATGTTTGATACTTTTTGTGACCATCGTCCCGGTCACCTCGCGGCTTAGTCATGCGGCCCAATACCCCCCGCCCGCTCCCGAGCGCGTCTACGCAATCAAGGCGGGAAAGCTCGTGGATCCCGAAAAAGGGACGACCGAGACAAATCAGATCATCCTCGTGCGGGGCAAGAAGATCGAAGCCGTCGGCCCGCGCGTCGAAATTCCTCCGGACGCGAAAATCATCGATCTTTCCCATTCCACGGTTTTTCCCGGGATGTTCGATGCGCACACGCATCTGTGCATGACGATGAAGCGCGACCGCGACGGCGAGCAGTATTACCTGACGGCGCTTTTCGATTCGACTCCCTATCGCGCTATTGAAGGCGTGGCCAACGCGCGCGACATGTTGTCTTCGGGCTTCACGACGGTGCGCGACGTGGGCAACGCCGGCAATTACGCGGACACGGCGCTGCGCCAGGCCATCGAACGCGGCGTCGTGCCCGGCCCGACGATGCGGAATGCCGGGCGCATCATCGCTCCCTACGGCGGACAGTTTCAGTTGCAGCCGGAAAAGCGCGATCTGGCGACGCCCGAATACGCCTTCGCCGATACGCGAGACGAGATGCTCAAGGCCATCCGCGAAAATATTCATTACGGCGCGACACTCATCAAAATCGTCGTGGACGATCAGAAATATATTTACAGCGCCGACGATATTCGCTTCATGGTCGAGGAGGCCCACCGCGACGGATTCAAGCTCGCCGCGCACTGCTGGACCGAAGCGGGGGCGCGCAACGCCGCCGAAGCGGGAGTGGATTCGATCGAGCACGGCGAGATGATGACAAACGAAGATTTACAGCTCGCGAAAAAGAATCATGTGGTGCTCGTGGGAACGGATTTCACGGAAATCGCCGCGCGCGTGAGCGGCATGGCGCCGGGAATGCACGCCGTTTTTGTGGACCGTCTGCGGCGCGCCTACCAGGCGGGCGTCACGATGGCCTTCGGCACGGACAGTTTCGTTTACGTTCCCGGAGAGACGCGCGGAACCCAGGCCGCCGAATACGTGAATTCATGGATTGAGGCGGGAGTGCCTGCGAAAGATACGCTGCGGGCGATGACCATCAATGCCGCGCGGCTCCTGGGTGTGGACCGCGAGCGCGGCGCCATCCAGCCGGGACTCGCCGCCGATATCGTCGCCGCGCCTGAAAATCCGCTGGACAATATTCAGGCCGTCCGCCACGTATCGTTCGTGATGAAGGACGGCGCAGTCTACAAGAACGAATAGGCTGTACCGACAGCATTTCCATCCGCAGTCACTCCGCGGCGGCTTTAATTCCCCGTTTTTGCGGACCAACAGTGCGATTGGGCGGCCACGGAACGCATCAATCCGCACAGTTCCTATCCGTATTAATACGATTTGACATAGCGGTTCTAATTGTATTAAATCATACCATTCCCTGCGCCCCTCGGGGCCGGCGCCTGTGGACGTGAGAATGCTGCCCTCCTAAGTTTTGAAAGGATTTCATGGCGATTTTCCGGGCCTGGGGGCGATCGTAGTCATGAGATTAAGTCTTGTCCTGAATATTCGGTTGCCGTTAGCAAGCGGGCCCATTCGCTTCGCTGGCGCCGCATGTATGTTCTTTGCGTTATTGATATTTGGTGCCCCCGGCCTTGCCCAGGTTTCGGCGTCCCTCTCCGGGCGGGTCACCGACCCCGCGGGGGCGGTCGTCTCCGGCGCAACCGTAACGGCGAATCATGTCGAAACGGGTGCGGCGCGCTCGACATTGACCGACGACGCCGGCCGGTATTCGATTCTCGCTCTTGCCGTGGGCGAATACGAAGTGCGCGTGACGAAGCAAAACTTCCAGGAGAACGTCCGGAGCGGGATTCACCTCGCCGTCGGACAGGAAGCCATCGTGAACGTGGCGCTGCGGATCGGGCAGGTCAGCGAACAGGTAAGGGTAACGGGCGAAGCTCCGGTCGTGAGCCTTACCGCCGCCGACATTTCGGGACTCGTGGGCGAGCAGCAGGTCAAGGAACTCCCTCTCAACGGCAGAAGCTTTGACTTGCTGATGACACTCAATCCCGGCGTCGTCAACTTCACGGGGGAAAAAACGGGAGGAATCGGCGTCTCCAATTCAACGACGGCTAACATGTTCTCGGTTGCGGGAAACAGGCCGCAGCAGAATCTATTTCTGCTCAACGGCGTCGAATTCACGGGCGCGGCGGAAAACAACATGCAGCCGGGAGGCGCGAGCGGGCAACTGATCGGCGTGGATGCGGTCCGCGAGTTTAACCTGGTGCAGGATACTTACGGCGCGCAGTACGGAAAACACCCGGGCGGCCAGGTCTCCATCGTCACGCAATCCGGGACAAATCTGTGGCACGGATCGGTGTACGAGTATTTGCGGAATAACGAGCTCGACGCGCCAAACCATTTTGACGTGGCTTCCGCTCCGCCGTTTCAGAGAAACCAGTTCGGCGTTTCCGGCGGCGGGCCGCTCCAAAAAGACAAGACTTTTATCTTCGCCAATTACGAAGGCTACCGGCAAACCCTGCACCAGACCTCCGTCGAGCTAGTTCCCGATGGAAATGCCCGCGCGCAGGCCAATGCCGTGGTTCAGGGCCTCGGGCTGATGAACCTGTGGCCCGTCGCGCCGGCCGGAGCGCCCGATTTTCCTGTCGCCACGGTAAACGGCGTATCCGTCGGGATCGCCGAGGATTTTTTGAGCCCCGTGCAAACGATTCGCGAGGATTTTGGGACGCTGCGCCTCGATCACCAGTTTTCCGCGAAAGATTCCCTGACCGGGGTCTACACAAACGACACAAGCGGCAGCACGACCGCGACGGTGTCTAACGCGTACTCGACCGACCTGCTCACGCTGCGCGAACAGGTAGTGAGCCTCGATGAGACGCATGTTTTCTCGCCGAAGGTAGTGAACGTGATTCGATTCGGATTTTCCCGCGCCTGATACTTCTTTGCCGGCGAGCCGACGCCCGGCACCCCCGCGGCCTCGGTCCCTTGATTTATCTCGGGCCTGCCCGTGAGCGCGGTCGTCGTCGGAGGCAGCCAGGCGTCCAACCCGCAAGCGCAACTCGGCCTCGCCGGCAGCAACAACGGCAGCAATCTGCACATCGCGCGAAATCTCTTCACCTACACCGACGAAATCACGATCGTAAAGGGCCGAAATCAGATCACGGGAGGCGTCTGGTTTCAGCAACTGCAATCCAATGAAGAGCTAGCCCTCAGCCAGTACGGCCAGATGACGTTTAGCGGATTGCCAGCGCTCCTGTCGGGCACGGCCAGCTTCCTGTACGATCCCGCGCCGACGCCCGCCAGCTGGCGTTCTTTTTTCGGGGCGATTTACGCGGAGGACGTCATCCGTCTGTTGCCCCGGCTGACGCTCTCGCTGGGCTTCCGGGATGAATTCACCACGGGCTGGAATGAAGCGTACGGCCGTGCCGCAAATTATGCGATCACGAACGGCGTGGCCGCAGTTGCGCCCACGGTGGGGAGCGCGTTCCTTTCCACCAACCGGTCGAGATTCCTGCCGCAGCCGCGCATCGGCCTCGCGTGGAGCCCTTGGGGCGGCAAGACCGCCGTTCGCGCGGGATTCGGAATGTATAACGATTTGCAGGACGCGCTCGGCTATCGCGCCGATCAGAATGCGCCGTTCAATCCGACCTACACGATTGCCCCCGGAAATATTGCGAATTTGAACCTTCCGCTTAGCCCGGCAAGCACCGCCGGACTGCTGTCCCCGGGCGGCGTGCAGCCTGATATGTACACCCCGACGGTCCTTACCTATTCGCTACGCGTCGAGCGCGAGATCACGCCGGACATGTCCATTGGCGTTGGCTACGTGGGCAGCCACGGGTATCACGAACTGATCGGCGCGGACGCCAACGCCCCGCAGCCGGTAGTGTGCCCGGCAGAGCCCTGCCCGGCCATTTTCCCGAGCGGATTTGGAGATCTGACGGGCGCCGCTGTTCCGGCTGGAACTTTCTACGTCGCTCCAGGCACGAAAAAGCCGAATCCGAGCATTGCGAACACCTGGACGTGGCTCTCCGAGGGCGTCAGCTCTTACAACTCCCTGCAGGTGGACGTGAAGCAGCGCATCAGCCACGGCCTCACGCTGCGCGGGGTCTACACCTGGTCGAAGGCGTTGGACGACGGAGATTCGCTGAACTCGACGGCGGCAGGAAATGCTCCGGGGCTTCTTTCGAATCCCTATGCGCCGATGGCCGATTGGGGCCTCGCCACCTATGACGTTCGAAATCTTGGCGTCGTGACGGCAACGTACGACTTGCCATTGGGCCATGGCCGCACGTTTCTGAATAGCACGAGCGGCGCTATGAATGCGTTTGTCGGCGGCTGGACCGTCAATAGCATCATCACCGCGCAGTCCGGATTTCCCTTTACTCCGCAGTTGGGCTACAACCCGTCGAGCAACGGCGATACGCGCAATCCGGTGCGTCCATTCCTGAACCCCGGCTTCACGGGTCCCGTAATCACAGGAACTCCGAACCAATGGTTCGATCCCAACGCCTTTATCGCCCCACCCAATAACAGCGGATTTTTCGGGAACATGGGACGCGATGCGTATATCGGGCCGGGGCTGGCCACCTGGGATTTCTCGGTCTTGAAGGAGACGAATCTGTACGAGGGCCTGCGCCTGCAATTCCGCGCGGAAATTTTCAACATTTTGAACCGCGCCAATTTCAACACGCCCAATCTGATCACGGGGGTTCTTTTGCCGGGATCAACTTCATCCGTGATTTCGCCGGCTGCGGGTGTTGTCACATCCACTTCGACGTCGTCGCGGCAAGTGCAGTTTGGATTGAAACTGCTCTGGTAATTCGCGGGCTCAAGAGGCTGCCCGGGCTCGACGCGCTGCAAGAACATATCGGCCGTCATTCGGAGTCCCGGCAGGGACCTGGATAAACTTCGCGAGGAATCCCTCCGTGTTCTATTGCGGTGCGCGAAAAAGAAAGAGGGGTTCCTCGCTTCGCTCGGAATGACGAATTGTGTTTCTATCACGCCCTGAGAAGTCCGCGCCGCCGAAAATTAAATCTCCACGATAACCTGACCTTCTCACCACAGGAACGGGACCGCGCCGCCTCCAGGCTCAAACGGTGCGTCCTGGCAAGGTGACCCAACCGGAAGGACTTCCCTATCTCCAAGCGCAGTTGGCACGAATTGCCTTGGGGCAAGCCCGGGAACGCCAATCTCCTGATTGGCGTTTTGCGACGCGCCAATCCGTAGATTGGCGTTCCCAGGAAACATGCATTTTCGTGAGAAATGCGCGCTACGTGACAATCGTCGGATATAGCCTGGTCGCGATGGCTGTCACGATGGCGAACGCTCCGAGGAGCATCAGAAAATCCGCGCCGAGGCCAAAAACGCTGGCGCCTCCGGCGATCATCAGCGTGCGCAGCGCATCCACCTGGTAGGAAAGCGGATTGAACCGGGACACCACGCGCAGCCAGGACGGCATCAGCGCCAGCGGATAGATGGCGTTGCTGGCGAAAAAGAGCGGCATCGTCAGCACCTGTCCGATGCCCATGAAGCGCTCGCGCGATTTCACGAGGCAGGCCACAATCAGCGAAAACGTCGAAAAAATGGCGGAGCCGAGCATCACCGCGGCCACAACTCCCGCCAGCGGCAGAATGCCGATCCGCAACTGCACGTGCAGCAGCGAGGCAATGAAATAGACAAAAACCATCTGGGCCAGGCTGCGCACGGTCGAGGAGATCGCCCGCCCGAGCACCAGCGTGCTGCGCGGCGCGGGACTCACCAGGAATTTCTGAACGATACCGAGGTCGCGTTCCCAGATCAGCGAGATCCCGTAAAAAATCGCGCCAAACAGAACGCTCTGCGCCAGAATTCCCGGCGAAATGAAATCGAGATAGCTGATCCCTCCGGTTGGGATGGCGCGCGCGCGGTTGAACACCTGTCCGAAAATCAGAAGCCAGAGCACGGGCTGGATCATGCGCGTGAATAGCTCGACGGGATCGTGAATCAGTTTGCGGATATCCGCTTCGGCGACGGCGAGCATCTGCCGCAGGTAGTTCGCGCCGGGAAAAGGCTCAGCCCAGACGTTTTGTGGTGATTCGTGTGCGAGCGGCATCTCTCAAATCTCCTCCCTCGTTCATCGTCGCGCCCGTGAAGTGGATAAACACGTCGTCGAGCGTGGCCTCCTCGCCGACCTGCCCCTTCAGCCCGTCGGGAGTATCCAGGGCGGCGAGGACTCCGCGGTGCATAACAGCCACCGTGTCGCACAAGTGGTCGGCCTCTTCCATGTCATGTGTGGTCATCAGAATCGTCGTGCCATATTCGCGGCGCAATTCGGCGATGCGATCCCACACGGAGCGCTTGGCAGATGGATCAAGACCAACGGTGGGTTCATCCATGAATAGCACGCTCGGCCGGTGCAGCATGGATTGCGCGATCTCCAGCCGCCGGATCATTCCGCCGGAATATTGGCGGGCGCGCTTACTCGCAACGTTAGCCAGATCCATGAATTCCAATGCTTGCGCGATGCGCCGCTTGCGTTCGGCCCGCGGAATTCCGTAAAGCTTCGCCGAGATCAATAGATTTTCGTATCCGCTCAGGTCTCCGTCCGCGGAAAGCATCTGCGAAACGTAACCGATCTTCCGGCGCACGGCCTCGGGATGCTGGACGAGATCAAACCCCGCGACGCGGGCCGTGCCTTCGCTCGGCAGCAGGAGCGTCGTCAGCATTTTGATGAGCGTGCTTTTGCCCGCACCGTTTGGGCCGAGGAGTCCAAAGATTGCGCCGGATGGGCAGGAGAAAGTCAGGTGGTCCACCGCGACGAGCGAGCCGTAGCGGCGCGTCAGGGAAAGAATTTCGATGGCGTAGGACCCGGCGGCGTCTTCCATGGAACAATTAGTTTACTCCGGCGCAGGGCGGGATGCGAAGCGCGAGGTTTAAAGCATTTCCTATATGGGCTTGGGCAGGAATTCGCAACTCTGGCGAAACTATTCGTGCCGGAAAGCGTCCATTGAAAGTAGGATGTTGTGTCTTGCAATTTGAAATTTGAAATTTCAGATTTGAGAGTCGAAACTGGGAGCAAATCATTGTCGCGGAGCAAACCATGAAGCGCCTCAGGAATCTCGCCCCGTCCGCCCTCGCTCTTCTTCTGTGTGTTTGTGTATGGGCGACTGTTGCCGCTGCATATCCTGATGGGGCCGCGGCTCCGTCCACGAAGATCCCGATCGAGCAGGTCACGCTCAAGAACGGCTTGCGCGTGGTTCTTTCGGAGGATCACGCCGCGCCCACCGTTTCCCTGTGCGTGACCTATGACACAGGTTCGAGAAACGAGCAGCCGGGGCACACCGGCTTCGCTCACCTGTTTGAACACATGATGTTCCAGGGCTCGCAAAACGTCGGCAAGGGCGAACACTTGATCCTTGTGCGCGTCAACGGCGGCGACGTCAACGGCACCACCTCAAAGGATTCAACCAACTATTTTGAGCGCGTCCCGGCCAATCAACTCGACATGGCTTTGTTCCTCGAATCCGACCGCATGCGCGCCCTGCGCATCAATCAGGCCAATCTCGACAACCAGCGCAGCACCGTGCAGGAAGAGCGCCGCCTGCGCATGGACAATCAGGCGTACGGCAAGACGGATGAAGTCCTCGAAGACCTCGCCTACGACAATTTCACGTACAAGCACTCGACGATGGGTTCGATGGCCGATCTGAATGCGGCCAGCCTTGACGACGTGGCGCAGTTCTTCAAAACCTACTACGCACCCAATAACGCCGTGCTAACTCTCGTCGGAGATTTTTCTCCGGCGGATGCGCTTGCGAAGATCAAAAAGTATTTTGAAGACATTCCCTCGCAGCCCGCTCCGCCTTCGGTGGACATGACCGAACCCGCGCAAACCGCGGAACGCCGGACGCAAATTACAGACTCGTTCGCGCGCCTGCCGCGCCTCGATATCGTGTACAAGACGGTGCCGGGCAATACGTCCGACTGGTACGCCCTCGATATGCTGGGCGACATCCTGTTTAGCGGGGACTCCTCGCGCCTGTACCAGCTGCTGGTACGGGAAAAAGCCGTGGCCTTGCAGATTGCCGGCGGCATGGATGAGCGCCGGGGCCCGTCACTGTTTCAGGCGGTGGCGATGATGAAGCCCGGCGAGGATGAGGCGGAAGTCGAGAAGCTGATCTACGCCGAATTCGACCGAGTGAAAAAGGATGGTGTGACTCCCGCGGAAATGCACAAGGTTCTCATTCAGGACCGTCTGGGCCTGGCGGAATCTCTCGAAAGCACGCTAAACCGCGCGCGCACACTGGGCCGCGACGCGATCTATTTTCACGATCCGAATCTCATCAATACGGTTCTGTCGAAGTATGACCGGGTTACCGCGGCGGATATTCAGCGCGTCGCCCGCCAGTATCTCGGCGAGAATCAGCGCACGGTCGCGCTCACGGTACCGGGAGCTCCCGCGACGGCGCACTGAGCGCCGGAGAAATTATGATGAAAACCATTCGATCAAGATTTTTTCAAGCGATCTGGCTGGGTGCGCTCCTCGCGGCCCTCGCGGCGCTCGCGGCGCCAGCCGCTTGGGCCCAAAGCGATACGGGACAGGACAAAGCCATCCCTCCCAGCAAAGTCGAGCGCCTCAACCGCGCGCCCGTGTCGAAGGACATCCTGAGCGTGAATCTGCCGAAGCCCGTCGAGGCGACACTGCCGAACGGAATTCGCGTGCTGATTCTCGAGGATCACCGCTTCCCGCTCGTCACTCTGGAGATCGAAGTGGACGGCGCGGGGCCGCTCTACGAACCTGCCACGCAGCCGGGACTCGCGGGAGTGACGGCGCGCCTTCTAACCGAAGGCACGAAGACGCGCACGAGCAAACAGATCGCCGAACAGATTGATGCGATGGGCGCTTCCCTTTCGTCGTCGGCGGGATTCGGCAGCGTCGCCGCGGTGGTTTCCGCATCGGGCCTGTCCGACACGTTTGACGAATGGTTTGCCCTGACGACGGATGTCCTCCTGCATCCGAGTTTTCCCACGGAAGAACTGGAGCAGTACCGCAATCGCGCGAAGCCCGCGCTGCTGCAGCAGCGCACGCAGCCGAATTTCCTTGCGAATCAGGCGATGAACCGCGCGCTGTACGGCACGTTTCCCGGGGCCGTGGTCACAGCCACGCCGGAATCGCTCGACGCTCTGACACCCGCAGCCCTTGCGGACTGGCATGATCGCCGCTATTCACCTCAAGATACTCTGATCGCTATCGCAGGCGACGTGCGCGCCGCGCAAGTGATCGCAAAACTCAGAAAATCGCTCGGAGGCTGGCAACATCCGAAGACGCCGCTCGAGTTGCCAGCCGCGCCGGCGGCCGCGACGCAGGCAAAAGTGTTTCTGGTGGATCGCCCGGGCTCGGTGCAAACCACTTTGCTGATGGGCAACCTCGCTATTGCCAGGACCGACCCGGATTATCCGGCGCTCGTGGTGCTCAACGAAGTTCTGGGCGCGGGCTCGGCGAGCCGCCTGTTTTTGAATTTGCGCGAGGAAAAAGGCTACACCTACGGCGTGTACAGCAACTTGATCGCGCGTAAATATCCCGGCCCATGGACCGCGGGCGGCGATTTGCGCACGGACGTCACCGGCGGGGCGATGACGGAATTTCTGCGCGAACTGAATCGCATTCGCGATGAGCCGGTGCCGGAAGCGGAGATGGACGCCGCACGCCGCGCCATCGTCGCCCGCTTTGCCCTGTCGCTCGAATCTCCGCAGCAGATGATCGGCTACGCGATTTTGCGAAAGGAATACAATTTTCCCGCCGACTATTGGGACAAATATCCGGCCGCGATCAGTGCAGTTACAAGCGCCGATGTCCAGCGCGTCGCGCAAAAGTACATTAATCCGGCAACCATGCAGATCGTCGCCGTCGGCGACGCGAGCAAAATCAAGACGATTCTTGAAAAATACGGGCCCGTTGAACAGATAGACGCGGCCGGCAAGCGCGCGGAAGAGTCCGGCAAGCCGGCGGGAATGAATTAGCCCGGCGGGAATGAATTTGTATTGAAATGGAGAAGGAGAATTCCGGCTCGAACCCTTCGTTTGAAATTAGAAATTTCAGATTTGAGATTTCAAGCGTGAGATGTCAGATTTGAAATTGTAGATTTCAAATTGAGGATTTGAGATTTGAAATGAAGTTTGGGATTTCAATTGCGAGATTCCGGATTTGAAGATTAAAGATTGGGATTTCAAATCTGAAATTTCAAATTTGAAATTCTGGATCTGGAATGTGGCCGCGGCCCGCTAGGCTTGAAACGCTTCCTTCGTCTCGGGCCGCAGCAAATACCAGAGCGCCAAAGCCGCAAACACGAGCAGCGTAACGTTCCAGGCCACGGCGATGTGGCTGTAACTCAATAGCGTGGCAACGAGCCCGAGGCACGCTCCCGCGGCAATCAAAATAAAAAGAAAAATCGTAAAGACGCGGGCGAGATTCTGCAGCCTGAAGATTCCGAACGCCAGAACAATGTGCAATCCCCCGAAGAGCAGGAAGATGACGCCGGCAGCCGCGCCCAGCGCGGCAAGAGACGCCGCCCAGAGTCCGTTCGACGGCGCCACAGCCGACGCGGCCTTCGATCCCATGAAAAAGAACGCCACCGCCGCTCCGGCAAAGCTCAAGCCCGCGGCAATCATGACCACGCTGAGGATTGTGACGCCTATTGGGCGATTCATGGTTTCACCGTTGCAGCCGGGGCAGGCTCCCTATTGTTCGCCCCTTTTAGAGCCTGCGTGACGACTGCGGAATCCTTGTGGGCCGTGGCTTTAGCCACGACTAAACGCTGCAATAATCAGTACGGCTTTAGCCGCCGACGCATTGGAATCACAGCGCCCCACAGGCTCTTTTAGAGTATCACCAAGAACGCTTCTTGCGGGCATCAAGCGCGGCGCGGCGCCTGGGGCGTCCCGCGGCGGACGAGGAGCAGCCCGATCCCCGCGATCACGGAAACAACGCTCGCCGCCTGTGCGTTGGTCAATCCGAAAAACGTTCGCGGATTGATGCGGATAATCTCCACGAGAAATCGCGCCGCCCCCGTCAAAATCAGATAGGCGGCGAAAACCGTCCCATTCGGCGATCGCATGCGGATGGCACGCTCGCCGAGCTTCCACAAGATCCAGAAAATCACAAGCGCGGCGAGAAACTCATAGATCGGCGTGGGATGGACGCGACAATCCGCGGGCAAACCAAACTGAAGACACGTTCCCGATGTCGGCACAATCCCATTGGGAAAACTCATGCCCCAGGGCAGCGACGTGGGAATCCCGTAATCTCCGTCGCCGGAAACGAGGCAGCCGATCCGGCCGATCCCGTATCCCATCGCTCCGGCGGGCGCGGCCGCGTCGAGCAAAAGCAGCGGCGCGATGCGATATTTCCAGGCGAGAAACAACAGCGCCAGAAATCCGCCAAGGATTGCGCCAAAGAACGCAAACCCCATGGTGCTGAAGAGCTGCGGCCAGGGATCGGCGAAAAATTCCTTCGGGCTTTCGAGCAGATGGTAGAGCCGCGAACCGACAAGCCCAGAAAGGCCGGTGATGCCGATAATCGCTTCCGCATCTGCCGCGATGCCGCGCCGCGCAAATTCGGCGCGCAGAATAAAAAATCCGCAGATGAGGCCAACAGCGACCATCAGGCCGTAGGAACCGAGCGTCAGCGGGCCAATGTGAATGAAAGGGTACAAGATGTCTCCTGTCCTCGTTTCGCTCTTACGGGAAAATCCGCGCGGATTTCTTGCCCATAAATACGCGCCGGAGCAAACATCGCCACAGTATAACCGAGACACGGCAAACGCGCGGCGGAAGAGAACCGCGGTTAATGAATGGCCATCTGCTCGCCTTTCGCCGGCTTGTTTCTACGCATGATGAACAGGAAAGGAATGAGGGCCAGAATCATCAGGGCAAGAATGGAAATCACGTGCACATAGCCGAGGGTTGTCGCCTGATTATCCAGTGCGTAGGAAAGCATGCCATACGTTTTTTGGACGGCGTCAGGCCGGCTGATTCCCTGCGTCACCAGAGTTTGCGTCAATCCCGCGGAGATCCCCTCGAACGGCGCAGAGCCAGGCGAAGTGTGCGCGGCCAAAAACACGCGGCGCTGCTGGCCAACGCGGGCGATGAAAGTCGAGATCAGCGCGATTCCGATGCTGCCTCCGACGTTGCGCATGAAATTGTTCATCGAGGAGACCTGGTTGTTCTTTTCGCGCGGCACGCCCACGTACGCCAGAATGTTTTGCGGTATAAAAATGTATGCCAGCCCGACCATTTGCAGCGAACGGATGATAAACGCCATGCGGAAATCCATGGTGAGGCTGAAGACGCTGGACATGTAATACATGGACGCGGAAATCGTGACGAAGCCGACAGCCATCAGCTTTCTCGGGTCCATTCGGGAGACCAGCATCCCCACGATCGGCAGCATCAAGATCATGGCGAATCCGCCGCCCGCCAGCGCCTCTCCCGCGACCACTGCCGGATACCCGAGCTGCACCTGCAAAAATTGCGGAATCATGAAGGTGGTGCCGAAGAGGACCACGCCCACGGTGAAGCTGAAGAACATTGCCGTGGAAAAATTCCGCAGCCGGAAAAGTTGCAGATCCACCACCGGATTCGGGTGATGCCATTCCCACACAATCCAGACCAGAAACGCGTAAATCGAAACGAGTATTCCGGTAATGACCCAGCGGGAAGAGAACCAGTCCAGCTCTTGACCTTTATCCAGAACAATTTGCAGGCTGCCGATCGCAAGGGTGATCAGTGCCAATCCAATGTAATCCGCTTTGATCCCCCGCCTCCGCTCCTGCTCCTTTTTCAAGAAGGGAGGATCCTCGATCAGACGGCTTGACAGAATCAATGAAATGATTCCGATCGGCACATTGATGTAGAAAATCCATCGCCACGAGAAATTGTCCGTGATCCATCCGCCCAGCGTGGGCCCGATGGCCGGCGCCAGCACGACGGCCATTCCATATACGGCAAACGCCATGCCGCGCTTGGACGCGGGAAACGTGTCCGCCAGAATTGCCTGTTCGCTCGGCTGCAATCCTCCACCGCCCACGCCCTGCAAAATGCGGCAGAAGATGAGTATGCCGAGGCTCGGAGCCAGCCCACACAAAAAACTGCTCGCTGTAAACAAGGCAACGCACGTCAGATAAAAGCGTTTGCGGCCCAGCATTGCGGAAAGCCACGCGCTAATGGGGAGGATGATGGCGTTGGAAACGAGGTAACTCGTCAGCACCCAGGCCGACTCTTCCTGGCTCGCCGAGAGATTACCGGCGATATGCGGCAGCGACACGTTCGCAATGGAAATGTCGAGCACTTCCATGAACGTGGCGAGCGTCACCGTCATGGCAATGAGCCACGGATTGTATTTGGGCTTCCAGGAGTCGTGCGCGTCGGTCACGGCAATTTCCGGTTACTTCAGCCAGACTTTGGGAACGACCGACATGCCGGGCCGCAATTTATCAAGGCCCGGCTGCCCGGGCTTCAGGCGAATGCGCACCGGCAGGCGCTGCACGACTTTCACGTAATTTCCCGTGGCATTTTCCGGAGGCAGGAGGCTGGTGATCGCTCCTGTGGCGCCCGGCATGGCTTCAACCGTGCCGTCATACGTCTGGTCGTAAGCATCCACGGAAACGGAGACGGCTTGTCCCACCTGCATTTTTTTGAGCTGGCTTTCCTTGAAATTGGCCGTGATCCACAGGTCGCCCAGGTCGGAAACCGTCAGGAGCCTCTGCCCCCGGCCCACATGTTCACCAACTTCCGTGGTGCGCTTGCTGACGACACCGGCAACGGGCGCCACGATCTTGCAATACTCCAGATCGAGCTGAGCGCGGTCCACAGCCGCCTGCCGGGCTGCGACGTCGGCCTGCCGCGATTGCAGCACGGCCTTGGTGATTGCAATCTGGTTGGGCGCGTTCACGATCGTCTGCGCCAGTTGGCTGCGCGCCTGATCGAGTTGTGCGCGCCGCCCGTCCGCCGTTTTTTGCGCGGCTTCCAGGGAAGCGCGCGCCGAATCCACAGAAGCCGCCAGAGCCTTGGCGGTCGCGACGACTTGATCGTATTGCGAGCGGCCCACTTCGTCCTTGTCAACGAGCGATTTGTAGCGCGCTACGTCGGCCTGTGCCCTGACATTGTTGGCTTCCACTTCCTGCAGTCGCGCCGCAGCGGCAGCGCGTTCGCTCTCGGCCGCTGCCACGGCCGCTTCGGCATCGGCGATTTCCGAGCGGCTGGAAGAGAGGCTGGTCTGAGAAGCGCTTTCCGTGATCGGAAGCGAGGGATTCGCCGCTCGCGCATCCGCCTGCGCTTTGAGCAACTGCGCCTTGGCCTGCTCCAGAGCTACCTGGAAATCACGTGGATCGAGTTCCACGAGAAGCTGTCCGGCCTGAACCGATTGGTTTTCCTCGACGTACACGGCCTTGATTACGCCGTCCACACGCGAAGTGATGCCGCTTAAGTGGCCATCCACCTGAGCATCGTCCGTGGTCTCGTAGGTGCTCGAGTAGATCCAGAAGGCGATCGCGGCGAGCACGATCACTGCGCCGAGAACTCCCGCGAACAGCAGGCTGCGCTTGCGCCCCTCCTGCGTGCTGCCGGTTGACTCCGGGCCCGCGGGCCGCGCTGTTTCCACAGATTGCGTAGTATCTACAGCCATGGTTATTGACTCCTCAGAAGCGTCCGCGTGATTTTTTCGGCTTGTCCGATGGCGTGGGCCACGGCGGCCTTCGCCAGATTGTGGGCATTCAGACTCGCGATGTAATCCTGTTCCGCGCTGGAAACCATCTCCTGTGCCTGCACGACTTCCACGGTATCGGCGACACCGGAAGCGAAACGGTCCTTGGCCTGTTCCAATTCATCGCGCGCGAGTTCGCGCCGGCTTTCCGACACATGGACCTGGTCCTCCGCGGCCGTCAAATCCAGAAAGGCGCTGCGCACTTCGGCTTCGATGCGGGCGCGCAGATCGTCATAAGCGGTGCGGCTGCGGCGCAAGGCCACGTCGGCTTGCTCGGCGTCAGCCTTGACGCGCCCGCCCTGCCAGATCGGAAACGTCAACTGGCCGGTGACGGAAAATGTGCCGTGCGAATTCGCCGGATTCATGCCCACCACTCCGTAATCGGCGCTGATGCCCAGCGTGGGATACCACTCGGCGTCGGCGGCCTTGCGGGAGAGTTCCGCGGCGCGAATGCGCGATGCCGCCGCCTTCAGGTCGGCGCGATTATCGGCGGCCTGATTGATGGCGTCAGCGAGCGTAAGATTTTCCAGAGGCGCATACGGCAGCGCATCGGTCAAAATCAATTCCTGCCCCGGAGCGACGCCAATCATTCTCGCCAGAGCGATCTTGTCCTTGGCATAGGAAGCCTGCTCGGCCGTGAGGCGCTGCTGCTGCGTTTGGAGTTCGACCTCGCTCCGCGTCATGTCAATCTTGGCGGATAGCCCCGACTTGAACCGGTCGAGCGCCTGCTGGTAGATCGCCTGCGCGCTCGCCACCTGCACTTTGGCGGAGTCCACGCGCGCCGATTCGGCCAGCACTTCCAGGTACCCGGCCGTCACCACATAGATGACCATTTCGCGCGCATTCACTATGGACAGGTCGGCGGCGTGTTGCGCCTCGCGGGCCGATTGGTACGAACGCAGCGCCTGAACGTCCGCCAAGCGCTGCGTCAGGTAGGCGCGCAGATCAAAAAAGTTGGATGGCCCCATAACTCTTGGAAACGAAAACCCCAGGCCCGGCGGAGGGTTGAACGCAAAACCAAAGGCGTCAAGGTCAATTTGCTGCGCCCTTTCCATCAAATCGCCGTTCAGATTCGGCAGCAGCAGGCTCTGGGCGCTCAGCCTCTCTGCCTCTGCCTGACGGTTATCCTGGATCGCCGAAAGCGTGCCGAGGTTGTACTTCAGCCCGCGCTGTTGCGCGTCCTCGAGGGAGAGCCGCAGGGGTTCGGGAGAAGCCGGCCTGCCGTTCGCGCTTCCCTGGAACAGTCCGGTTTGCGCCCGCAAGGAAAGCGCCGGGGCCAGCGCGCCGGTCATCAGCAATAGAAAACGAAACCACCGGGTTGGCATGAAGGCTGCTCGATTCTTCAAACTTGGGCGTTGCGTCCGGCCCGCCGCTGCGACGACGCCGGGAGGATCGTTGGAACCGGCCGGCGCACTTTGCGCTTGCCAGCGCCGGTCATCCCAGTTAAGATACATACACGTATGTATGATGTCAAGCGGAGCGCCCCGGTTAAATGAGAGCTGTTTCAATACGTCGCAGCCATCCGAAAAAGAACGGAACACGCCCTTCCGCCAGCATCCGGTCCGCCTTGCGCCAGACCGAGCGCACCGAAGCGACCCGCGGAAAGCTCCTCGCCGCCGCGAAACAAATCTTCGCCAAGGATGGCTTTGAAGCCGCCCGCCTCGAGGACATTGCGGCCAGCGCGGGTTACACTCGCGGAGCCTTCTACTCAAATTTTGAAAGCAAGGAAGATATCTTTTTTGCCCTCCTGGAAGAATGGGTCCGCGAGCGGATCGAATCCATCACGACGACTCTGAACCGTCATACCGGCGCACTCGAGCAACTAGCGGCCCTGAGGAAACACTATGCCGAGGTGGCGCGGGACCGCCGCTTTGTCCTGATCTCGATGGAGTTCAAGCTGTATGCACTGCGTCATCCGGAAGCCCATGCGCGCCTGCAAAGTCTCCATCGCCGGATTCGGGCAAGCTTCGGCAAGCTGCTTTCCGATCTACTGCGCCCGCTTCGATTAGCGCTTCCCATAGAAAATCCTGCGGCGATTTCCGCCTGCCTCGGCAGCGTCGCCGAAGGCTTGCTGCTGGAACGGCTGGTGGACCCGAAGACCCTCACGGAAGGCGATGTTCGGCGCGTATTAGGACTGTTTTTCGACTCCATTTTTCGCCTGGAGGCGTCCTAGGGCGGGGTAATTCATGATTCTTCCAGGCGCATGATTTTTGTAACGAAATGGCGCGGCTCCGCATCACAGATTATGAGTGGAGCGCCAGGCGTTGCACAGCTCTTCGAACTTCGTAATTGCTTGATTAAAAAGCTGAAACGGGATTTACCATAAGGAACGGCATCTTCGCGAGAGATGCTGAACTTCCCTTAGGTTGCCTGCAGGGTGACACCCGAATTTTTCAGGAGTTGAGATCGCACTATGTGGATTGTTCGACTAGCCCTCCGAAGGCCCTACACCTTTGTGGTGATGGCGCTTCTGATTCTGATCCTGGGGCCGCTGGCGATCTACACCACTCCCACGGACATCTTCCCGAGCATTGATATACCCATCATCGGCGTTGTGTTCGGCTACGCCGGCCTTTCCGCCGACGATATCTCCAGCCGGATTGTCGTGTCGTATGAGCGAAGTTTGACCTCCACGGTCAATGATATCGAGCATATTGAATCGCAATCGCTGAATGGCCTTGCTGTCATAAAGATTTTCTTCCACCCCAATGTGCGGATTGATATGGCGATGTCGCAGGTAACGGCGCTGTCGCAAACGGCGATCCGCCAGGACCCGCCCGGCACGTGGCCTCCGTTCGTGCTCGCCTATAACGCTTCGTCCGTGCCGATCATGCAGCTTTCAATCACGGGCAAGAACCTTTCCGAGCAGCAATTGTTCGACTTGGCGGCCAACTATGCCCGCGTCCGCCTCGCCACCGTGCAGGGCGCGATGTTCGTAAATCCCTATGGCGGCAAGCAGCGCCAGGTGCAGGTGGACTTGAACATGGTGGCCCTGCAGGCGAAAGGAATATCGCCGAACGATGTAGTGAACACCATCATTTCGCAAAACCTGATTTTGCCCGCGGGAACCGTAAAGATCGGACCGTTCGAGGACGACGTGGACCTGAATGCCAGCCCCAAGACGGTCGAGGAGATGAATGACATCCCGATCAAAACCATCGGGAACAATACGATTTACGTCCGCGACGTGGCGCATGTGCGGGACGGCAATCCTCCCCAAACCAATATCGTTCACGTGGACGGGCAGCGCGCCGCTCTGATGACGGTATTAAAGACCGGAAACTCTTCCACGCTCGACATTATCCGGCGCGTAAAAGAGCGGCTGCCGATCGTGCTCGCCGGCCTGCCGCGTGAGTTCCGGGCGCGGCCCATGGCTGACCAGTCTCTGTTCGTTCGCGCTTCCGTCGACGGCGTGGTGCGCGAAGCCATCCTCGCCGCGTGCCTGACGGGAGCGATGATCCTGCTGTTTCTGGGCAGCTGGCGCAGTACTTTAATTATTGCCGTCTCCATTCCGCTTTCCATCTTTACTTCTATCGTCATCCTCAGCGCGATCGGGCAGACCATCAACATCATGACGCTCGGAGGTCTGGCGCTCGCGGTCGGTATCCTGGTGGACGACGCCACCGTGGAAATCGAAAACATCAATCGAAACCTGGCGCAGGGAAAAGAAATTATCCAGGCCATTCTGGACGGCGCGCAGCAGATCGCGGTCCCCGCGTTTGTTTCCACGCTCTCGATTTGCATTGTGTTTGTGCCCATGTTTTTCCTGACGGGCGTGGCGCGCTACCTGTTCGTGCCGCTGGCCGAAGCCGTCATTTTCGCCATGCTGGCCTCCTACCTGCTTTCGCGAACGCTGGTGCCGACCATGGCGAGATACCTGCTCAAGGCCCACGAGGAGGAATCCGTCGAGAAATCCCTGGCCAGTCGGAATCCTCTGGTGCGCATGCAGGGCTATTTCGAGCTTGGATTTGAAAAACTGCGCAACTCTTACCGCGGCGCCTTACGGCAATGCCTCGCGCACCGTGTAATTTTCCCGCTGATCTTTCTGGGGCTGTGCGGCGCGTCGTTCTTTCTCGTGCCCTGGCTGGGACAGGACTTCTTTCCGTCCGTGGACGCGGGTGAAATCAAACTACACATGCGCGCTCCGACCGCCACGCGCATCGAGGAGACCTCCGCCCTGTGCGCCGACGTCGAACGCGTGGTCCGGGAAGTGATTCCGCCGCAGGAAATTCAGAGCGTGATTGACAATATCGGGCTGCCCTACAGCGCGATCAACTTCGTATACAGCACCTCGGCGCCCATCGGTCCGGAAGACGCCGACATTATGATCTCCCTGAACTCCAAGCACCGGCCCACGCAACAGTACATCCACGACCTCAGGCTGCGCCTCGTCCGGGAGTTCCCGGGAATGATGTTCTACTTCCCTCCCGCCGATATCGTCAGCCAGATTTTGAATTTCGGACTTCCGGGGCCGATTGATATTCAGGTCATGGGCCGGGACGCCGACGCCAATCACGAGTATGCGAACATGCTGCTGCGGCAGTTTCGGACCATCAACGGCATCGCCGATCTGCGCATCCAACAGCCGTTCAACCAGCCGAAGTTGCATATCAACGTCGACCGAACCAAGGCCAGCCAAGCGGGCTTGACGCAGCGCGACGTCGCCGGAAACCTTCTGATCTCCCTGAGCGGTAGCCTGCAGACCCAGCCGTCGTTCTGGCTGGACCCGAAATCCAATGTGAGCTACAACGTCACCACGCAAGCCCCGCAATACAACTTTGAAACGCTGCAGGACCTGGAAAATATCCCTGTGAACGGCGGAACTCACGCCCCTTGGCAGATGCTGGCGAATCTCGGCACCATCCGGCGGGGCGTTGGCATGGCCACTGTTTCGCATTACGACTCTCAGCCCGTCCTGGATATCTTTGCCACCAACGAGGGACGCGATCTGGGCGGCGTGGCGCGGGATATCCAGAAGATTGTGGACAACGACGAGCACCTGCTTCCTCGCGGAGCTCAAGTACTGGTTCGCGGACAGATTGAAACCATGCAGTCCTCCTTTGTCGGGCTGCTCAGCGGACTGGGGTTCGCCATTCTCCTGATCTACCTGCTCATTGTGGTGAACTTCCAATCCTGGCTCGATCCCCTGATTATCATTTCCGCGCTTCCTGCCGCGCTGGCCGGGATCGTCTGGATGCTGTTCCTGACGCACACGACGATCAGTGTTCCGGCCCTGACCGGATCTATCATGTGCATGGGGGTCGCCACAGCCAACAGTATTCTCGTGGTGAGTTTTTCCAAGGAGCGCGTGCAGGAAGGGCTCGACCCGGTCAACGCCGCCGAAGAAGCGGGATATACGCGGTTCCGTCCGGTCATTATGACCGCGCTGGCCATGATCATCGGCATGCTTCCGATGTCGTTGGGCATGGGAGAAGGCGGCGAGCAGAATGCACCTCTCGGACGCGCCGTGATTGGCGGCCTGATTTTTGCCACGGTCGCGACAGTCTTGTTTGTCCCTTCGGTATACAGCTTGATACATGGTCTGCGTAAGGATCCGGGCAAGTCGGCCATACTCGAGCTTCCCGGAGAGTAGTCTTTTTCATTTCGTCTTCATGTTCTGGAGGATCTGATGTCGGTCGTCGGCAGCGGGCAGAGGGTGGAGGGAATGCTGGCGCGCAGGCGCGAAGCGGGCTCCGCGATCACCCGCGCGTTGCTCTTGGTCCTGATCGTCGTTGTCGTTGCCTTGTCCGTCGTTTGGGGAATCTCCAGCCGCCGCCACGCGAACGCACAGCTCGAACAGGAGACGCAGGAACTTGCCGTTCCCGTGGTGGCGGCCATTCATCCCAAGCCCGGAGCGCCGCAGCAGGAAATTGTTCTCCCCGGCGATATGCAGCCCTTTACGGATGCGCCCATTTATGCGCGAACGAACGGATACCTGAAAAAATGGTATGTGGATATCGGTACGCACATCAAAGCGGGCCAACTGCTTGCGGAAATTGACTCCCCCGAAGTGGACCAGCAACTTCAGCAGGCGCGGGCGGATCTCGCCACGGCCGAGGCCAACTACCGCCTCTCGGAAATTACGGCGGCGCGTTATAAGGACCTGGCGAAAACGGATTCGGTCGCGCAGCAGGAAGTGGACAACGCCAACGGAAATTTCGAGGCGCGAAAAACCTCCGTCGAGTCGGCCCGGTCCAACGTCAAGCGCCTGGAAGAAACGCAATCCTTTGAAAAAATCTACGCTCCGTTCAATGGTGTCATCACGGCGCGCAATACGGATATCGGTGCACTCATTGATTCCGGCAGCAGCGCAGGAACCACTCGCGAACTGTTCCACATTGCCGACGTGGATCGCCTGCGGGTTTACGTCAATGTTCCGGAAGTCTATTCCCCTCACGTCCCGACCGGATTGCGGGCGGAACTCACGCTGGCCGAATATCCCGGCAAAAAATTTGTGGGATCGGTGGTACGCAATTCCGGCGCGATTGATAACGCCACGCGGTCCCTGCTCGTTGAAATTGACGTGGAAAATCCCACGGGCGAATTAAAACCCGGAGGCTATGCCGAAGTGCATCTGAAGCTTCCTTCCTCCGTGACTACTTTCACGCTTCCGGTCAACGCGACCATTTTCCGTGCCGCGGGAATGCAAGCCGCCGTCGTGAAAAATGGCAAGACGATCTCCCTCGTTCCGATCACGCCCGGCCGGGACTTCGGCGCCGAAATGGAAGTCATCGCCGGTCTGAAGGCCGACGATTGGGTAGTGGTCAATCCCCCGGACTCGCTCGTCGAAGGGGAAAAGGTTCACGTCATTCAACCTCAAGCGCAAGACTCCAGCGGCCAGAGGGAAGAATAATGTTCGCCCAAGATCGCAGCATCGGATTCAGCGGAATGCGCGGATTTCTTTCTTTCGCCGCCTTCTGTGCGGGCGTCCTTGTATTGGCAGGCTGTTCCGTTGGGCCCAAGTACACCGTGCCGACGTCGCAGATTCCGCCCGCGTACAAAGAGATGGGCAACTGGAAACCCGCCGAGCCAAGCGACGAGGCTCAAAAAGGCAAGTGGTGGGTAATTTTCCAGGACGCTCAACTGAATACCCTGGAAGAGCAACTCAATGTCTCCAACCAGACGCTCCGGGCTGACGCGGACCGCTTACAGGAAGCGCGCGACTCGCTGGTCATTACTCGCTCCGCATTGTTTCCACTGGTTACCGCGGGAGGTTCGACCTCACGCCAGCGCCAATCCAACGATAAGACCCTTAAGGGCGCGACCTCGCCAACGTATTATTCCGATTACTATGCCGCCGGCCAGGTTTCCTATGAAGCCGACCTGTGGGGCCAGATCCGAAATTCAGTGGCCTCCAGCCGGGGGCTTGCGCAAGCGACCGCCGCCGACCTCGAAACGGCGCGCCTCAGCTTGCAGGCCGAGCTCGCATTTGATTACATGACGCTCCGCGGGCTCGATGCTCAAAAGCAATTGCTCGACACGAATGTGACTGGTTTCGAAAAGGCCTTGCAACTGACCGAAAGCCGGTTCAACGGAGGCGTCGCCTCGCGCGAAGATGTGGAATTGGCGGACACGGAACTCGAACAAACTCGGGCGCAGGATATTGACATCACTTCCGCGCGCGATCAGTTCGAGCATGCTGTCGCCGTCCTCATCGGACAGCCCGCCAGCACATTCCATGTCGCAGCTGTGGACAAATTGTCGGCGCCGCCGCCGATTCCTCCGACGGGATTGCCCTCGGAACTTCTCGAACGAAGGCCGGATGTGGCAGCCGCCGAACGCCGCGTTTTTTCTGCCAACGCGCAGATTGGCGTGGCCAAGACGGCCTACTATCCCACCATCTTGCTCGGTTTGACCGGCGGATTTGAAAGCGGAAAATTTCTCAACTGGATTACTGGACCCAGCACGCTATGGAGCGTAGGCGCCAGCGCGCTCGAAATCGTATACGATGCCGGGCGGCGACACGCCCTTACCGATCAGGCCAGAACGGCGTACGACGAAACAGCCGCCAATTACCAGCAAACTGTTCTCGTCGCTTTCCAGCAAGTCGAAGATTCTCTTTCGGACTTGCGCGTTCTGGAAGAAGAAGCCAAAACGCAGGACGCCGCCGTCGCCGCCGCCAACCGCTCTCTCGACCAATCCACGAATCGTTACAAGGGCGGCCTCGAGAATTATCTGACGGTGATTACGGCCCAAACTGCCGCGCTGGCAAATGAGCGCACTGCCGTTACCCTGCTCACGCGCCGCATGACGTCCACTGTACTGCTCGTCAAAGCCCTCGGCGGCGGCTGGGATGTTTCCAAATTGCCGCCGGTCGACTAGAATCCCCTCTTGCCAAGTTTGATCTTCGCTCGTTATCTTTTCACTTTGTGCAGGGGGAATCGTGAAAATGCGTAAATTGCGGACTTTTTCGGCGATCACTGCCGTCTGGGCCTTTTTGTTTGCGCTTGTTGCTGCTTCGCTTGCGGCAGAAGGCGGCTACCACCTGCTCAAGAAAATCCCGATCCCCGGCGATAACCATTGGGACTACCTCGCGGCAGACACCGAAGGCCGGCGGCTTTTTGTTTCGCAGGGCACGGAGATCGTCGTCCTGGATCTGGATTCCGGAGCGATCGTTGGAAAAGTGAAGGGCGGAGACGATACGCACGGCGCGGCGATTGCCCGCGAACTGGGCCGCGGCTTTATCAGCGCCTCTGATCCCGGCTCCGTAACCATTTTCGATCTGAAGACTCTGGCCGTGGTTGACAAAGTGCGCGTGGGCGACGATCCCAACGGCATCATCTACGATCACAAAACCGGGCGCGTGTTCACCGCCGACCGCGGGAGCAAGCGATTGACCGCGATAGACGCAAAAACCGGAAAGATCGTGGCCACTTCAGAAAATCTGGGCGGAAGAACCGAACATCTCGCCTCCGATGAGAACGGCCACATTTTCCTCAACATGCAGAGCCTCAACACGACGTTGAAATTCGATGCCCAAACGCTGAAGCTCGTGGCGACGTGGCCCACGGCTCCGTGCGGCGCGCCGAGCAGCATGGATATGGACCGCGCCCACGCGCGTCTATTCATCGGCTGCAGGAGCGGCCACCTGGCTGTCCTCGACGCCGAAACCGGGAAAGTCATCGCCACGCAACCGATCGGCATGGGCATAGACGCCCTGGAATTCGATCCCGCCTCGGGGCTGATCTATTGCTCGACGGGCGGCGACGGGGCGCTCTGGATCTACCACGAGGACACGCCGGACAAATATTCTCTGGTGCAAACAGCGAAGACGCAGGACGGCGCCAGGACCCTGGCTCTCGACCACAAGACCGGCCAGGTGTTTCTCGCCGTCGCGGATATGGGCCCGCAGCCCGCGGCCACGCCTGAAAATCCGCGCCCGCGGCGGCCCGTACTTCCCAATACATTTTCCGTTCTGGTGATGGGCCGCTAGCAGGCGAACTTATTCAATCAGCGCGACCCGCCGGGCGTGGCGCCCGCCCGCAAACGGCGTCGCGAGCCACACGCGCACAATTTCCAGCGCCAAATCTTCCGGTATCATCCGCTCGCCGAGCGCCAGGACGTTGGTGTCGTTGTGTTCCCTCGCGAGGCGGGCCGTTTCGACGTTCCAGCAAAGCGCGCAGCGTACGCCGCGCACTTTGTTGGCCACGATCGCTTCGCCGTTTCCCGATCCGCCGAGCACAATCCCGCGCTCGGATTCCCCTCTGGCAACCGCTTCCGCCACGGGCCGGATAAAGAGCGGATAATCCACCGGCTCCGGACTCGAAGTTCCAAAGTCCGTAACGGAATGGCCGAGATCGGCGAGCAAAAGTTTGATCTTCTCTTTGTAGGGAAAGCCGGCGTGATCCGAACCTATCGCGATTCGCACGGCGCTCAGGATAAGGCGCATGAAAACCCGGTGTCAACAGCGAGCAGGTTCATTTCCTTCATGGGACCAAATAGTGAAAATCGGGCGAGGCTGAATCTTGATGCAAAATAGAGGTTCGTCATTCCGAGCGAAGCGAGGAATCCGTCCGTATCCTGTAGCAACGAGCGGAAAAGAAAGAGGGATTCCTCGCGGAGTTTATCCCGGTCCCTACCGGGACTCGGGATGACGGACTTGCAGTCTGCCAACCCTACCGCATGCGCCCCAACTGGAAATTCAGATAAGCGACCTGGGCCGAATACTCGTATTGCGCGCTGACGTCGGTGATCTCCGCCTGCGTGAGGTTCAATTGCGCCTGGCTCAATTCGACGATCGAGCTGAGCCCCAATTGATAGCGCGATTGCGCCAGATCGAACGCCTGTGTGGCCTCGGCTCGCAACTGCTTGGTGACGGAGAGGCGCTCAAAGGCGGAGTTGGCGTTAAGCCACGCGGTGCGCACGTCGCGGGCAATCCGGTCCTGCAGATCGCGCAAAACCTGTTCCTCGCCCCGGGCCCGCGCGACGGCCTCGTTCTTGCGCGCATTGAAAAGTTTCCCGTTGAATATCGGCACATTGACGTTGAATCCCGCGGCGGCGTAACGGCTGGCCATCACGTCCTGGCGAAACGGGATGAGCCCGGCCATCCCGACGGCCGAGACCGTGGGAAACCAAAGATCGCGTTCCGCTGTGGCGTAACTTTGCGCCGATTTCACATTAAAGCCCAGACCGATCAGCTCCGGCCTGTTCTCCAGCGCCTCCTGCAGGAGCGGAGCAAAATCCGGCAGCGGAGGCGCAGGCAGCGGCTCTTCCACTAGAGTGAAAGTTCTCTGGTCCGAAGATCCGAGGGCCCGGGCAAGCTCGGCAAACGAGGCCTGCACGTCATTCTTCGCCTGAATCAGCAAAAGCTGCGCCTGCGCCAGGTCTACATTGGCAAAGCTCACATCGAGCCCGGATTTGAGATTGCTCTTTTGCAGCTCCATCGTCTGATCGGCCACAAGTTGCCTGGATTTCACGGTCTGCTCGGCCACCTGCAGCACGGCTTGCGCCTTCAGCACGGAAAAGTAGGACTGGTCAAGACGGAGCAGAACATCGGCCCGCGTCGCCGTCACATTTTCCTGCTCGGCTTTCGCGTGCAGATTCGAGCTTTTGACCAGCTCATAGGTCCGGCCAAAATCGGTGACCAGCTGATTGACGGTGACGCCTTCGGCGAAGCGGTCGTAAATGATCGGGTTGTTCAAGCTGCCGGCGGCGATGCGGCTGTCGTTTTCGGCCTTCACTCCCGTGAGATCGCCGGAGGCCTGCGGATAATAGACCGAGCGCGCCTCCACGACCTGCGCCGAGGCGGCGGTGGCGTACTGCTCCGCAGCTTGAATTTGCGGGTGATTTTTGATGGCAATCTGCTCGGCCTGCTGCAGCGTGAGCGGTTGCGCCGGTTGCGACGGTTGCGCCGGTTGCGGCGCCTGCGCACAGCACGGCATGACGGCAAACATTAGTCCGGTGACGAACAGAATCGCGGCCCGCATTAGTGCGCCTCCTCGATAGCTACGGTGGATTGCTGCGCTTCGCGCCGCCGGTAGATCAGCAAGTAGGCCGCCGGAACCACAAAGATCGTCAGCACGATGGAGGAAAGTAGACCTCCGATGATCGCTCGCGCCAGCGGCGCATAGGCTTCGCTGCCCGTTTCCAGCTTGAACGCCATCGGCAGAAGTCCCACGACGGTCGCCAGCGAAGTCATGAGAATCGGGCGCAGCCGGATGCGGCAGGCATGCGCCACGGCTTCCAGTACGCTGTGCCCTTCACTGCGCAGAACGTTGGCGAAGTCCACGATCAGAATGCTGTTGGACACCACCATGCCCTGCAGCATCACGATTCCCATGAGCGACTGAATATTGAGCGTCGTGCCCGTGAAGGCCAGCGTGAAGATCACTCCCACCAGACCGGTCGGAACCGCCAGCACGATCAGGAAAGGGTCCGTGAAGGAGGCGAATTGGGCGACCAGAATCAGATAGACGAGCAGGATGGCGAGCACCAGTCCGATGCCAAATCTCTGGAATGAGTTTTGCATCGTAACAATCAATCCCCGCATATTAATCCGGAGGTTGGGCGGCAACTTCGTGTTCGCGATGATTTTGGAAATCGCAGTTGCGGGCTTTCCCAAATCCTCGCCGGAAGGAGCGACATAGATATCAATCGCGCGCTGCAACTGATAGTGGTCCACTTCCGTAGGCGATTGAATCACGCTCACATCCGCTACTTGATTGAGATACGTCGGCATTTTCAACCCGGCGCCGCGCAGCGGCATGGCCTTCAAATCCTCGAGGGAGCGCACCTGATTTTCAGGATATTGGACCGTCACAAAATAGTTGTTTCCGCTGCGCGGGTCCACCCAATAGCCCGGCGCAATCATGGCGTTGGAAGTGAGCGAGGTAATCAGATTGTCCAGCACTTCCTTCGGGCTGAGTCCGAGTTCGCTCGCCCGCGCGCGGTTCACGTCCACTTGCAGCGCGGGATAATCCATGTCCTGCGGAATGTACACGTCGGAAATTCCCGGGATCGCTCGGAATTGGCGCGCCAGTTCCTGCGCGATCCGGTTATCCGCATCGAGGTCCATTCCGCTCACTTGCACGTCAATCGGCGCCGGCGCTCCCTGGTTCAGCACGGCGTCCACAAGGCCGCCGGATTGAAAATAGGTACGCATTTCCGGCATTTGCGAGGCGAGCCGCTCGCGCACCTTGTCCATGTAGACGAAACTGCTTTCCTTGTGGTCCTCTTTCAATCCCACCTGGATAAACGCGGTGTGCATCCCGGAATTCGGGGTAAACAGCGCGGAAAAATCCGGCATCAGGCCGATGTTGGAAACGATGGATTCCAGTTCCTTCGGCGGCACAATTTGCCGGACAATATCTTCCGCGCGTTTTACGTAGTCATTCGTCAGCTCGATCCGCGTTCCCGTCGGCGCCTTCACGTTGATGACGAACTGCCCGGCATCGGAACGGGGGAAAAACGAGACGCCTATGAAGGGAACCAAGAGGAAGCTCAGGGCGAAAAACACCAAGAACCCGACGACCACCGTCACGGGGCGATCGAGCGCGCGGCGAACCCATTTCTCGTAAAAATTCAGCATCACCTCGAACTTGGCATTGAACCCGGCGTGAAATCTGGCGCCCCAGGATTTCTTCTCTGCCCCTTCTCCGCCATCGTGCTCGTGCACGGCCTTCAGGTACTTGGCGCAAAACAGCGGCACGACCGTTACCGCGTCAAAATAGGATGCAAATAGCGCCAGCACGACGCCCAGCGCCAGCGCTCCGAAGAGATATTGACTGACCCCAAACAGAAAAGTGACCGGGAAAAAGACGACCACGGCGACCAGCATGATCGCCAGCACCGCGAGCGCGACTTCGTTCGCTCCCTTCACCGCCGCCACTTCCGGCGACTCGCCCATCTCCAGGTGGCGGTAGACATTTTCTATGACCACGACGGAGTCATCAATCAGCCGGGAAAACGCGAGCGCCAGTCCGCTCAGCACCATGGCGTTCACGGATTTGTCCGCGCTATGCAAAATAAAAAACGTTATGAAGACCGAGATGGGAATGGAAAGAAACACGGCGAGCGTGGCGCGCATGCTCCCGAGGAAAATCAGAATCATCGCGCCCGTCAGCACGATTCCGATGCCGCCTTCACGCAATACCGTCGAGATCGCCTCTTTTACGAAAACGGATTGATCGAACGTGACGTGCGCCTTCATCTGCGAGGGAATATCGCGAAGGTCCTTGATGGCGTTCCGGATTCCGTCCACGACGGCAATCGTGTTGGTATCGCCCCCTTGCTTTTCCACGGCTACGTATACGGATTTCTGGCCGTTCACCCGGACAATGTTGTATTGCAAAGCGGCACCGTCCACCGCCTTCCCCACGTCGGACACAAAGACCGACTTCTGGCCCTCGGTTTTCAGGGGAATTTCGTTGAGCATTTTCGCGTCGAGGACCTGCGCGTTCGTGTAGATGTTGTAATCAATCGGCCCGAGCCGCACATCGCCGGCCGGCAGGATCAGGTTTGAGGAGTTCACCCCGCGAACCACGTCCATCGGGCTCAACTCGTGCGCCTGCAGCTTGAGCGGATCCACGTAGACCATCACCTGGCGATATTTTCCGCCAAACGGCTGCGGCACGGTGGCGCCCGGGACGCCCGCGATCTGGTTGCGAATCTGGAATTGCAGATAGTCGTGCAGTTGCGTCTCATTCAGGCCTTCGCCGTCCACGGTCAACAGGCACACCGGCAAGCTCGAGGCGTCCACTTTCAGAACGACCGGAGGGAGCGTCCCTTGCGGAAGCCTTCTCATATCGGCCATGGCAAGATTGGAAATCTGCGTCACGTCCGCGTCGGCGTCCGTACCCGCCTGAAAAAAGATTTTGATCAGGCTGACGCCGGGAAGCGACCGCGACTCCATATGGTCCACCCCGCTCGCCAGCGTGAAGAACCGCTCGAACACATCGGTGATATCCGCTTCAATCTGCTGGGGGGGCATCCCGCTGTAGAACGTCGCCACCATGACGACCGGAATCTTGATCGGCGGAAACATATCCACCGGCATGCGCGCCAGACTGGTCAGTCCCAGCACGGTCACAAAGAGGCAAAAGACAATAATCAGGTACGGATGACGAACAGCAAATGATGGCATGAAGCTCTCCTATTCCATGAGGGCGGGCGTGACGGGCTTGGGCGTCACGCGCTCCCCGGCCCGGTACTGCGCGAGGTTGCCGAAGATTATGGATTCGTTTTCCTGCAAGCCGGAGACGATTTCAACATCCGTCACCGTCTGGAGCCCGACCGAAACTTCGCGGCGTTCCAGCTTATTTTCCGCGCCAACCACAAAAACGACGCCCTTTCCTTCCTCCGCCATCTGCACAGCCTGAACCGGCACGAGCAGAACTTTCGAAGCCGAGTGCAGTGGAATCTTTACCGACGCGTACATTCCGGGAACCAGTGTGTACTTGGGATTGGGAACATCCACTTCGGTGTGCATGGTCCTCGTCGCCATGTCTATCTGGTCCGAGAAGCGCACGATTTTCCCAGGGAACGTCCGGTTCTGCCCGGACACCGCGACATCCACAGATTGCCCGATCTGAATTCCCGAAACCGCGCGTTCCGGAATGGGGATCACCAGGCGCAGCAGATTATTTTGCGAGAGCCGGCAGAGAGCGGACTCTCCCTTCCCGATTGACGCCGTTCCCGCCGGGAGCAGCGCCCCTGTGAAGGCGTAAATTTGCGTGACGACGCCGTCGAACGGCGCCGTCATGCTCGCATAATCAAACAGCGCCTGGTCCCTGCCGAGCGCCGCTTTGGCCATTTGCAGGCCCTGTTCCGCCGCGGCCAGCGCGGCTTTCTGCGCGGAGACGCCGGCACTGGCTTCCAGGTCCTTGCCTTGCGCGACATCAATTTCCTGCTGCGCGACGAGTTCCGGGCGCGACTTCTGCACGTCGGCAAGCCGCGTGAACGTGATGTGCGCCACGTCATAGGAGGACTGGGCGCGGCTGAGCTCCTCGCGCGCGCGCATCAAGTCCTGCTCGCTGCGCCGCACTCCGGCTTCATCCTGCTGCAACTGCTGCTGCAGTTCCGGGATTTCCAGGACCGCCAGGACCTGCCCTTTCCTCACGTGCGTCCCGTAATCCACGTTCAGCTTGTGAATGTAGCCGGACACCTTGGCGTAGACGTCCACCTCCTGAAAGGGTAGGAATTCGGAGGCGATTTCCAGTTGATCGGCGATATTGCCGCGCGTCACGCGCACCACGGGCGCGGCCGGAGCGTCGCCGGAATTATCGGCATTCGTTTTTCGCGATTCGCCGCATCCGGCGGAAACGCCCGCCAGCACTACGAACAGCATCCAACCGCGTGCCTTGGTTCTTTTCTTCCTGGGTCTCATCGGGCCACCTCATGCAGTTCCGAAATTCGATTCATCGGGCGATCACCTTTCTTTTTTGTCCGAGAGCGTTAACCTCCGCTCGAAGCCTGGAGATGGAAAAATCCGGGGCGTGGCACATCTGAATGATCCCGCGCTCTTGTTCCTTCATCTCCCGCGCAACGGCAGGCAAGCGATCGGCAATATCGGGGGGGATTGTCAGCGTCCCATGGGCATCGCCCAAAATCAGGTCTCCCGGGTGGATTTCCATGTGCCGGACTTCCACGGGCTTTCCAAAATCCACCACGTGAGCATAGGCGTGCGACACTGACACGCCGCCCGCATACATTTGAAATCCGAGCGCGTGAACTTCCGGAAGATTCCGGACGGCTCCATTGGTGATGAGACCCACGCAATGCAAGGCCTGCAAGATATTGGCGTGCACATCGCCGACAAACGATCCGAGTCCCGGCGGGTTATCCATATCTTGAATCACCAGAATCGTTGGAGAGGGAAGGCTCAACACATGTTCGAGCCAATCCAGCCGGTAGTAGTAGCTGTGGCCTTCCATGGGCGGCTCGGTTGTGCGTACGCGCAATGTGGCCGCATAACCGGCGACTGACGGCAGATCGGGAAACAGGCATCGAATGCCGGAATCCGTAAAGCCGCGGTTCCGCAGGCGAACGTCAAATCGTTCGATGGCGTTCGCAAGGCTGCAGGTATCCAGTTGTTTCAATTCATCCAGCAGGGACGCGGGCAATTCCCGAAAAGCCATATTCACTCCAATCCGAATCCATGGCCGGCCTTGAAGCAGACCATGTCGAGTAGTTTTGAGATGAGAACCGGTAATCGAGGGCAATCCGCTGAGCGGACTCCTCGAAAGCTGATTAAACGGAAGGTGGCGCGCGGAGCAGCCGGTCGGAGTGAAAAACAGATTCCCGGTGCGGGGAGGTGTTCTCAACCCTGCAAACAAAACTGGCCACAATCACGGGAGCACACTGCCGTGTCTCCAGCAAACAGGTGCTCGTTGAATCGTCGAACGGACACTTGAACGGCGCTGCAAATTTTGCGGTGTGGCCGCCGGTGATCGTCAGGACTGCTGAGCACGAGGCCATCCGGCCATCCATCAAGAGAGGGAGAAAACTCCATTGCACGAGGCCAAGAATCAGCACGCCCATGAGCACCAGGCAAAACGCACGGCTGTAGTATTTGGCGTGGTCCATCTTCAATCTCTGGCCTCTCGTACCGAACCCCAAGTGGTATATTATACCCCTTGAAAATTAGCACTTTATTGGAAACCGTGTCAAGAAACATGGCTGGAAAGATATTTACCTTCATGTCTCGATTCTTCCTTCGGTGGAAGCAGGAGCGGCTTAGCCAAATTCTACGCCTATCCCTATTCGCTGCCATACTCGCGACCCTCCTGGCCTTACCCGCGCGCGCTCAAATGAATACCGGGGAGATTGACGGTCTGGTCCGCGATCCCTCGGGCGCCGTCATTGCCGGTGTATCGATCGAGGCTGTTGAAACCGCGACCCAATTGAAATATTCGACCGCCACGAATACCGCCGGAGAATTTTTGCTGGCGCAGCTTCCCGTGGGCGAATACAACCTCACGGTGTCCGCGCCCGGCTTCAAGCAGGTGGCGCAGTCCGGCATCTCGCTCCATGCAGGCGAGCGCATTCGCCAGATCTTTTCCCTGGCCCTCGGCGAGCAGAGCGAAACGGTAACGGTGGTCGCGACAGGCGGCCTGCTGCAGGTCGAATCGGCGGCGATTCAAGACACCGTCGAACAGGAGAAAGTCCTCAGCATGCCGCTCAAAGGGCGCCAGTTCATTGACCTTGTCGGCTTGACGCCCGGAATCACTCACGCCCCTTCCGGAACGCGCGGAGCGGCGCTGCAGCAGACCGGCCAGACCTGGGGCATCCTCGGCCAGCGCGGCGGGCACAATCTGTATCTCGTGGACGGCGTCACCGTGACGGACGAGTTCTACAACAACATGACGCTGAATCCTTCCCTGGACGACATTCAGGAATTCAGCATCAATCAGACCTCCTACGACGCGGAATTCGGCGGGAAGTCCGGCGGGGTCATCAACGTCATCACGAAATCCGGCTCGAATATCTGGCACGGCAGCCTGTTTGAATTCGTGAGAAATGACGCCTTGAATGCCCGGAATTTTTTCAGCTCGCCGGCGGCGCCCGCTCCTCCCTATAAGCAAAATGAATTTGGCGGAAGCCTCGGCGGACCTCTGCATCACGACAAAACGTTTTTCTTTGTGAATTACGAGGGTCAGCGGACGCATCAGGCGCAGACTCAACTCTTCACGGTTCCCACAGACGCGGAACGCGCCGGCAATTTTCAGGGCACGGGCATCATCGTCACGGATCCGGTCACCGGCGCGCCCTACCCGAACGATACCCTGCCCTCGATTGATCCCGTGGCGGCCGCCGTGCTCGCCAAAGTGCCCCACGCCACAAGTCAAACGCCAACGAGCAACAACCTGCTTGCTACCGACCTCGCGATCAGCAGCATCAACCAATACAACCTGCGCGTGGAC
>VFSW01001543.1_pt1 | contig 35165 bp, 33 predicted proteins | sample 5358111 | NCBI WGS metagenome assembly VFSW01 (sample SAMN11554181, study PRJNA540505) | mine drainage metagenome | isolation source: sediment from site ElyBrook_90M | place: USA: Ely Copper Mine, Vershire, VT | collected 2017 | reverse complement strand
CCAGCCATCGCATATATCCCGATACCATTTCACCTGTTACAGGCCACTAGTACCCATGCCGCTACCTCTCCGGTGCGGGGTAAACTCGAAACGGCCGTTACGCGCACCGCGTCGCGAGGCGAAGCGTCGAAACCATTGGCTTGGGCGGTTTCAACCAGTGACATCGCGGTCAATATCTTGCCGCTTTGAGGATAATCCGCAGCAATCTCGTTAATCGCTGGTTCGCCAAAGCCTTTGGAATCCGCGTCGGCGAGTAGTTTCTCGATCACGGTTTCGTCTGCCTGACCCGGATCGAACCCAAGCAGGGCCTCTAGTTTTCTACGCTTCAAAATGTTTGGCTGGCGCCGTTCCTCAACGACTTCGCTCCAAATTCTATCGAGGCTCGTATCCGCAAGATTCTCAGCACGCAAAAGACCGCGAACCTGCTCGATGAATTTGTCGACGACGTATTCAAATTCGCGAGCGACTACAACCGCGGCGGCGCTACTCAAATATCGAAAAATCGTCTTAGGCCTCTCGAGGGAAGGCCTGGCAACTAACGCAATCCGTGCACCGTCCGAGAAGATTGTTAGGTTCGGCCAGACATAACCCTCGCCGATCGAAGTCAGGCGATGAGCAAACACCCATTCAGGTGCCTTCGAAAGCGGCTCCCAGCGCAGCCTCCACCAATTCCATGCCATCCATTCTGCGAAGTGATAAACAGAGAGCAATGGAGCTGGGCGCACTTTATTGACAAAGCCGTCGTGACCTTCAGTCAGCGAAACGGCGCCGTAGCGGATGCAGAATGCTCCAAAGCAGGCCCGCTCCTCTGGGGAGCCCTCTTCGAGGCGTTCAGGATCGACGGTGAAGCTTAGTTCTCGGACGCCCTTTTCTTCCATTCTTTCAAAACCGACTGTCGCATCGGATCTTCTTCTTCGAGTCGATAACCCTTGTAAGTTATCGTACCGGGGCTGATCTTTGCTTCGTAAACTTCGTCATTCTCGTCGACACTCCATACGTATTTCGGAATGCCATCGCTCTCAAAATAGCTGAACATTCCCCTCAAAATCCCTCGACGGAATAGGTCTCGCGCCTCGGGGAGCAAGATGATCCGCAATCCCATCGCAGATTGATTTCCAAGGACGTGGGTTAATCGGAGGCTGAAAACCGTAGTCACCTGGCTTCGTCTTAAGATGTGGACTACCAAACATACACTAGCCTTCCAGCGAGCTCCGCACGCGTTGCGTCTGTGTACTTGTCTGGCCCCGCCAGGCGCCGTTTCGGACTTTCACCCTGGCGCTGCTTCATGCCGCTCCATTAAAGCCGGAACATCCGACGGATGCCAATGCGCCTCAAGGGTCAACCGCGAAGCCCTTAGTCATGGGCAAAGGCTACCACAGCAGCACCGGCATCTCATCGATTTGGTGGGATCGGTGTTCTTGACGCCCCATCATAACGACGAGTCCTCGATAATTGACGAGGAAGGACGGAACCGGAACGGCTGCGCTGCGAAGAAACCACTCGGACGCTTGGTCGGCGCGTTCAAGACCGCCTCGACCAACCGCATCAGAAAAATTCGCGGTACTACCGGTCTTGTCATCTGGCAGCGGAGTTTCTACGAACACATCATTCGAGACGAGAGATCGCTGGAGCGCATAGTCGCCTACATCCAAGACAACCCGCAAGACAACCCGATACGCTGGGAGACGGACCCCGAAAATCCAAGATGACGTCGCCGGCTGAAATCGCGCGATCCTGCTCGGGCTGATTTTCCGCCGTTACCTTGATGTTCGCCGCGCCGCTGACGACGTAGTAAATCTCATCTTCGTTATGGGGCGTCTGCCGATCTTCTTCTCCGGGTTGGAGCACGTAGACGCCGCAACTCATCGCAGGAACGCGCAGAAATTCCGCAGACGGACGCTTGCTGGATAGCTGCTGGCGGATCTCATCGATGGAGTAAAACGCTTGCATGCGCCTCATGTTGCCATGCAGCGATCATCGACGGCTAACACTCGGTCGTCGAAACCCTCTTAACATCGAGGCTCGCATGTATTATTCATTCTACTGTCCCGGCATGGTGGATGGGACGAGACCTCGGGGAATCGAAGCGCCGGGACGCCAATTTCTATTTGATGTGAAACGAGCGAATTCACCATTGTGCCCTGGAATGGCTGGATGAGGTCGATTACCGAATGATTGAAGTACGGCATTTGACCAAGGTTTACGGCAACTTCGTCGCGGTTCGCGACGTCTCCTTCAATGCCGAAAAGGGTTCGATTCTCGGCTTTCTCGGCCCCAATGGCGCGGGCAAAACCAGCACCATGCGCGTCATCACCGGCTTCATGCCGGCGACTTCGGGCACCGTGGTGATCGATGACCTCGACATCTTCGAGAACTCGCTCGAAGCCCGCCGCCGGATCGGATACCTGCCGGAAAATCCTCCCCTTTATTCCGATATGCGCGTCGATGCGTACCTGCGTTTCGTCGCGCGGCTGCGTGGGGTTCCGCGCGCCAACATCGAGAATGCGCTCGAGCACGCGCTGCATGTGTGCGGCCTCGAAGACATGGCGCATCGCATCTGCGGGCAGCTCTCGAAAGGATATCGTCAGCGTGTCGGCCTCGCGCAGGCGCTGATTCACGATCCTCCGGTGCTGGTGCTCGACGAGCCTACGATCGGTCTCGACCCGCGCCAGATTCATGAGATCCGCGGCCTCATCAAGACGATGGCGACGGGGCAGCGCACGGTGGTGCTCTCGACGCACATCCTGCCCGAGGTTTCGCAGATCTGTGACAAGGTTGTGATCATCAACGAGGGCCGCGTCGCGCTGGAGCAGAAGATTGCGGACCTGCCGGCGGGGACTTCTTTGGAAGATGTGTTCCTCTCGGCCATCACCAAGGAACATCACGAGCTGGAAGGCAGCCGCGAGGAGACGCTGGAGGAGGTCGGGGCGGGGCGCGCCTAGCAAACCAGATGCGCAACTCAATTACGATCGCGGGCAAGGAGCTCGCGGGATATTTCGTGCAACCGGTCGCCTACGTGGTGATGACGGTGTTCCTCCTGCTGGGAGGATTTTTCTTCTTTTCGTTGCTGCAACGATTCAGCATGCTGGTGCAGATGTACGCGGCGATGCAGAATCCGCAGGTCCTGCAGCGCATTAACCTCAATCAAATCGTCATCGAGCCGCTGCTGCACAACCTGTCGATCGTGCTGGTGATCCTGGTGCCCGCGATCACGATGCGCAGCTTTGCCGAGGAAAAACGCGCCGGCACCTACGAGCTGCTGTTGACCGCACCAGTGCGCACCGGAGAAATCGTCGCGGGCAAATTCATCGCGGCCTCGGCGTTCATGCTCATCATGATCGCGCTGGCGGGAATTTTCCCGCTCATCCTGGTGGCGTTCGGCAATCCTGAAGTCGCGGTGATGCTGTCGGGGTACATCGGGCTCGCGCTTCTATCGGTGGCGTTCATCTCGATTGGCTTGTTCACCAGCTCGCTGACGCAGAATCAGAGCTTCGCGGCGATCACCTGCTTTGGCGTGTTGTTGATGCTGTATGTGATTTCGTGGCCGGCGCAGGAAGGCAGCGAGTCGGTCATGTCGGGACTGCTTCGGTATCTGTCGCTGCCGGATCATTTCGCGCAGATGGTGACCGGCATCATCGATACCAAGGACATCGTGTACTTTCTCAGCCTGATCTTCGTGGCGCTGTTCCTGACCCAGCGCTCGGTAGAATCGGCGCGCTGGCGTTAAGCAGGTAGGAGAGGACGATGCAGCGGCGATCGGCAGCGCTTTACGGAATTCTCGGTCTCATCGCATTACTTTTCGCGGCTTTTGCCTACTTTGTGGCAGCCGCGTTCCGGCCCTACATTTTCATCAACCTGATCGCGGGCGTGTTCCTGATCATCATGTGGATCAGTTCCGGATGGTCGGAGGTCGGCACCTTCGTCGGCCAGCGCTCGACCCAGTACGGCGCCAATGCGGTCATCTACTCGGTCATCTTCGTCGCGATTCTGATCGCGGTGAACTACATCTCCAATCAACATCACCGCCGCCTCGACATGAGCTCGGAGCACGTCTACAGCCTCTCCAGCCAGTCGGTGAATGTGGTCAAGAACCTGCAGAAGCCGCTCAAGATGTATGGCTTCTTCGCGGGCGGCGACAATCCGACGGCGCTGGAGCTCTACGAAGAGTATGCCTACGCCTCGCCGAAGGTGACCTTCCAGATGGTCGATCCGGATCGTAACCCGGAGCTCGCCGAACGCTACAAAGTGTCGGCCCTGGGAACGACCCATCTGCAGTTCGGCGGCGACGAAGGCGGCAACGGCACCAACGTCAGCGAGCTGACCGAGGAAGCCATCACCAACGCGATCATTCGCGTCACCAAGTCCACCAAGAAGACCATCTGCTTCACCGACGGCCATGGCGAAGGCGATCCGGACGATGCGCAGGGTCAGAACGGATACGGCACCCTGAAGACCGCGCTTGAGGGCGAGGGCTTCACCATCAAGAAAACTTTGCTCGCGACCCAGGCCTCGGTTCCCGAGGATTGCACCATCCTCGCGATTGCCGGCCCGGTGAAGCCGTTCGACTCGCATGAGCTCGACGCCATCGGCAAGTACCTCGATGGTGGCGGGCGCGCACTCGTCACGTTCCGCGCGCCGCGGCCGAATAACGAAATCGACGAGAGCGGCCTCGTCAAGCTCATCGGGCAATGGGGCGTCGATGCGGGCAATGATATCGTCGTCGATCAGGTGACGCGCCTGTTCGCGGCGCCCACGCTCGGCGTCAGTCCGCTGGTGCAGAATTACGGCGTCCATCCGATTACCAAGGATTTCAAAGAGCGCACGATTTTTCCGATGGCGCGCTCGGTCACTCCGGAAGCGAAACCCAAAGAAGGTCTGACCGTCACGCCGCTGGCGATGACGAGCGATACCTCGTGGGCGGAAACCGACATCGATGGAATTTTCAAACGCCAGGAGGCGAAGCTGGATCCGCAGGACAAGCGCGGGCCCATCGATGTGGCCGATGCGATTCAGACCTCGCAGGAGAAGGCTGCCGGGGCCAAGGAAACCCGCATCGTCGTGATCGGCAGCACCGATGCCGGCGACAATCAGTGGGTGGGGCAGCTATTCAACCGCGATTTCTTCGTGAACAGCGCGGACTGGCTTTCGGGCGAGGAAAATCAGATCTCGATACGTCCGCGGCAACTGCGCTCCTCGCGCTTCCGGCTCACTGCCGAGCAGTTCACCATCGTGTTCATCCTGTCGGTGCTGATGTTGCCGGAGTTGCTGCTGATTGCCGGTATAGTGGTGTGGTGGGAGCGGCGCAACTGACGCCTATTCGATTCGACAGTGAAGCGCTTTCGTAACACCCTCATCGCGCTGGTCGTGCTGCTGATCCTCGGCGGCTACGCCTTCGTCAATTATTATTTCAGCAAGCCGCTGCCGGTGAAGACCGCGCTCAACATCAAGGCTGATGAGATCGCGAAGATCGATCTGAAGTACCCCAATCGCGACCTGGTGCTGGAGCACAAGCCGGGCGAGGAATGGACCATTACCAAGCCCATCGGCGCGATTGCGGATCAGACCGCGGCCGGCAACCTCGCGCGCGCGATCGCCGAATGCCAAATCACCAAGACTGTCGAGGACAAGGCCGACAACCTCGCGCCGTTCGGCCTGGATAAGCCGCAAGTCACGGTGACTGTCACCGATTCCAAGGGCAAGACGCTGGCGGGCCTCGAGGTCGGGAAGGTCACGCCGGTAGGATTTTCCGCCTATCTGAAGTATACGGACCAGCCGCAAATCATGCTGACCTCATCGGCGTTTCCGTCGGGCATGAACAAGACCGGCGACCAGATGCGTGATCGCGAACTGATGTCGTTCAAGGTTGATGATGTCAAGAAGCTGCTCATCACGCATGACGATGGGAGCCAAATCGAGGTCGATCGCGACGGCGACAAATGGAAAATCGTCAAGCCCGGCAACTATGCGGCTGATCCGACGCAGGTGCGGCAGGTCCTGACCACGCTGGGCGATTCCAAAGTCGCCGATTTCATCACCGATACGCCCACCAACGCCGCGCAATACGGCCTTGAAAAGCCGCATCTGGTCGCGACGGTTTACCTCAACAAGGGCGGCGCGCAGGAGTCATTGCTCTTCGGCTTCAAGCAAAAGGAGCAGGGCAAGGACGGCATCTACGTGCGGCGCGGCGAGCGCGCGCCGATTTACACCGTCGCGCCATGGGTGATGAGCGGGGTAGATCGATCTTTGCTCACTCTGCGTGACAAGACGGTGCTGGGATTTGATCCATCGAAGGTGAGTACCATCGCGATCAAGCCGAGCGACAAACCGGAGTTCGCGATCCAGCGTGCGGGCGGTGACAAATGGAACGTGGTCGCCGACGGCAAAACCTCGCCCGCCGATATCGCGATCGTCGAGCGCTTCATGGATCAGATTCATGACCTGAAGGGCAACTCCATCATCATGGATCCGATTAAGAGCCCCGAGATGTTCGGGATGGACAAGCCGGCGCTGATGGTGACGTTGCTGGACAAGGACGGCAAAGACCTCGGGCAACTGCGGCTTTCGAAGATCAACGTGAAGAAGGCCGCGCCGACGGAACCATCGGAAACGCCGGCGCCGGCGAGCACGCAGAACGAGTACTACGCGGCCTCGAGCACGAGCGGCGCGCTATTTTCCACCGACGATTTCCTCTTCAGCCAGTTGAACAAGACTGCCGACGAATTCCGCGCGAAGGAATCCGCCACGCCCGTCGCGACACCGAAGAAATAGCTGTCAGCCTTCCGCGATCGCATGCGCGATGGCCTGATCGACGGTATGCGTGATGCTCAAGTGAAAGTGGGTGATGTTCTTGCGCTTCGCGAATGCTGCCGACTTGCCGTGCAGCGCGATGGTCGGCGCTTTGCCGCGTTCGCGCACCACCTCGATCTCTGACCAACCGACATTGCGATTCCAGCCGGTGCCCATCGCCTTCATCGCGGCTTCCTTAGACGCGAAGCGGGCTGCATAGCTTTGATAGCGTGCTTTCCCGCGCGACTCGCAGTAGGAAATTTCGCCCGCAGTGAAGACACGACTGCGAAACCGCTCTCCCGTGACGGCGTTGGTGAGCGCGCGTTGGATGCGCGCTACTTCGATGACGTCGATGCCGGTTCCGATGATGTTCGCCATGGTGCCACCGAAAGTATCGTCGCCACTGCGCCGCTGCGCAACGAAGTCGCTTGCGGCGCACGAACTTGAAAATCTATTGTTCAGCTCATGGCGAAATTGAAAATCACCGTTAACAAGAACCGATGCATCGCGAGCGGCGACTGCGTGGAGACCGCGCCTTCGGTTTTCCGCCTCGACAATGAGGGCAAGTCCGAAGTCGCGAACGAAAACGGCGGCTCCGAGGGCACTATCATCGCGGCGGCGCGCTCCTGCCCGGTCAAGGCGATCACCATCCTCAACGAGGACACCGGCGAGCAGTTGTTCCCGCCACCGAAAAAGTAGCGTCACACGAATCGGGGCATCATGGCGTTGCGGAAGAAACAGGAAGGCAAGCTCATCATCGAGCAGACGCGCGATCTCGAGGTTGTGCGCAAAATGCTCTCCGCCGCAGGCATGATCACCGAAGGCCTCGAATGGCCGCCCGCCTGCTACCTGATGGCGTAGTTCGGAAGCGAGCCGGGGGGAGTAAGCGGCGTCGCGCCGAGCCTCGATGCGGCGCTGCTTCGCTCGCTCTACGTTGCCGATACGATGCGCGGGCGCGGCATCGGCGCCGAGTTGGTCGCGGCGGCGCGCAAGGCGGCGCACACGCGGGGCGCGCGATCTCTGTATCTTTTCAGCACCGATGCCGGCGATTTCTTCAAACGCTTCGGTTTCGTCGAAGTACCGGTGGTGCAGCTCGTCGCGGCGCTCGGCGCGGCGCCCCACGTAAGGTACTACGTCGCTCGTCCCGATGAACTCGCGCGCGAGGTAGCATTGTACCTCGACATTTCTCAGGACGGCGTCATCCTAAGATAGTCGGCGGCTCATAGCGCCCGAGGTATTTGCCGAACGCGGTCGTCACGAGGATGTAGCGATGATGTTCAAGTAGTTGCGCCGCGAGCCGGTGGGTCATGTCGGGGCGGATGGTCTGCGGCGCGGGATTTATCGCCTCAGGGCTCTCCATCTTGCCATTCTTCTCGATCGCTCCGAGCAGAACGCCCTCCGAATTCAGCACTACCGCAACAACATCACTTCGCAGAGCGGAAGCGGAAACAGCTTCAGCGGCACGCAGGCGCGAGAGATCGTCCCTTGCGGTTTTCCCAACCGTGAAGCGCCGGGCAATCGCGATCCAGCTCGCGCGAATCCAAGGTGCAAAATTATTAATGAAGTAGGGGAGGGCGCGCAGCTTCTCGCGCATCGCGGGAGCGGGTTCGCAGGGCAGCCCGCGCACCATCCAGTCGGCCTTGCCGCGCAGGTAGTGCATGACATCGGGAAAGCCGAGAAATTCGAGCTGCGCCGCAGCTCGCGCGCTCAAGTCTCACAAGCAATCGCGGCAATACACCACGATGGGTTTCTTCTTGTCGAGGGTACGCTCGGCGTCGTCAAGCAGATGCGGCAGCGGTAGATGAATCGCGCCACGAATCGCCGATGCTCGATACTCATGAGCGGGCAAAACATCGACGATCTGGCCACCCTGCGCGATGATGTTCAGAACATCATGATGATCGACGACCCGCACCGGATCGATTCTATGCGTGATCGCGCGGCGCGGCGAGTAGGAAAGCGGCGATCCATCGAGGATCGCCGCATGCGGACCTTACTTCTTGGTTACTTCCTGCAGGATATCGATCTGCGGACGGCCGTCGAGCAGGGCGCCGATCGCACCGCCGAAGGCCTTCATGTGATCGGTCTTGCCGTGATGATCGAAGGCGGCCTGATCCTGATAGGTCTCGTAGTAAACGAACTCGGTTGGATCCTTCACCCCGCGATGGAGGATGTACTGAAGCGTGCCGGGCTCGGACGAGCGCACGGTCTCGATCATTTTGCGCGCGGCTTCTTCGAACTGCTTTTCGCTTCCGGCTTTGGTTTTGAGTTTGGCAATGACAGTAATCGACATCGTATTCTCCTTGCGACTGATTGGTTCCGGTGGCGACGCGGTTTACGGCAGCGTCGCGCTCCAAGCCTCACCTGCGCTCATATCGCCATAGCGAGGGTTTTTCAAGGAAGGCGGCGACGGGTAGCCTCTTTCATTGCGGCGCGCGGTCCATTAACAGAGATGCCATCGGCGCCGCGGCGCAAAAAGGCTTGGTAGCCGAAGCAGCCGCAGAATATCGAACGAGACCCGAAGGGGGCGCGTAGCGCCGCGCCGCAGGCGCTCGCGAGGCGGAGCGAAGCGGAGTCGAACGAAAATAAAATGGAGAATCGACGATGTTTGGCTTCGACCTGACCGAGGAACAGCAGGAACTTAAATCCCTGGCGCGGAAATTTTCCGAGCAGGAAATAATCCCGCGCGCGAAGGAATGCGACGAGAAGGAAATCTTCCCTCGCGATGTCGCGCAGAAGGCGTTCGACGCGGGGCTCATCAACTTCGGCGTGCCCAAGGAACTCGGCGGACCCGGGCTCGATATCCTCGAAACCTGCCTCATCAGCGAGGAACTGAACTACGGATGCGCGGGCATCACTAACTCCATCGCGGCCAACGACCTGGCGACGTTGCCGCTGCTGATTGCGGGCAACGACGAGCAGAAGAAAACCTACCTCGGCGCGCTGATGAAGAAGCTGTCGTTCTGCGCCTTCGCGATCACCGAGCCCGGCGCCGGCTCCGACGTCGCGGGCATGAGCACCAGCTATCGGCGCGAGGGCGACGAGTACGTCATCAATGGCACCAAGCATTTCATCTCGAATGGCTCGGTGGCCGATTGGTACGTGACCTTCGCGACCTCGGACAAACGGCTCAAGCATAAGGGCATTTCATGTTTCGTGTTTCCCGCGACGACATCGGGCATCACCAGCCGCCGGATGCATGGCAAACTCGGGCAGCGCGCGGCTGATACGGCCGAGATCTTTTTTGAAGATGTGCGAATTCCCGCGAGTGCGCTGGTCGGGCGCGAGGGCGAGGGCTTCAAGTACGCGATGGGGACCTTCGACAAGAGCCGCCCCGAGATCGGATCGATCGCGGTTGGAATCTCGCAGCGCGCGCTCGACGAGTGCCTGAAGTACTCACGTCAGCGCAACGCGTTCGGTCAGCCCATCGCGAATTTCCAGGCCGTGCAGTTCATGATGGCCGACATGGCCATCAACATCGAGGCGAGCCGGCTGCTGACTTACAAAGCGGCGTGGCTGGTCGACAAGGGCGCGCCCCCCAATGCGATTTCGGCCATCGCGAAAGCATTCAGCGCGGACGCGTGCATGAAGAATACGACCGATGCGGTGCAGATTTTCGGCGGCTACGGCTACATGAAGGAGTATCCGGTGGAGAAGCTGATGCGCGATGCGAAGCTGCTGCAGATTTACGAAGGCACGTCGCAGATTCAACGCGTCGTCATCGCGAGGAATCTGCTGAAGGACTAACGATAGCCTTCGGGCGCGTTGTCGCCGGGCGCGGGCTGGTCCTTGGGATGCGGCACCGGAGGATCTTCGCCCTCTTTTCCATCGACGGCGCCGAGGTAGTTGCCCTTGTGATAAACGCCGACATCGCCGGTGGTGGGATCGGGGAAAATATTCCACTCGCCATTCGGGTCGCTATCGAACATCACCGATTTGGGCGGCTGCGGCGCGGCTGCAACTGGCGGTGGCGGCGTGACAGGTTTCTCGGGCGGACTCGTACATGCGAAGAACGCGAACGCGCCCAGCATCAGAATCGAAGTAACCGCGCTACGCCTGAAGACTTGCCCCATCTCTACGCGCAAACGAAAACAGCGAGATGCAAATATCTTCGCCACGCGCGACACGAGGCGCAAGGGGTTATGCGGCGTCGCCCTTGAACATCGCACCCGCGATGCGCGCGACCATTGAACGTGGCGAGAAGCGATTCGATTGCGCCATCACCTGGTTCATGAGGCCGTTGATACGCACCGCCTTGCCGCGTTTCGCCGACGCGAGCGCCTGTGCCACCACCGTCTTCGCATCCATGTAGGCGAACGACGGGAACGAGGAAGTCTCGACGCCGGCGGTGCCCTGAAATTCGGTGCGCGTCGGCCCCGGGCAAAGCGCCATCACCGTAACGCCGGAGCTGCGAACCTCGTGCGAGACGGCTTCCGAGAAGTTGAGGACAAAAGCCTTGGTTGCCGCGTAGGTTGCCATGTACGGGACCGGCTGGAAGCCCGCGGTGGATGCCACGTTGATGATGGTGCCGCGCCGGCGTGTCACCATGCCTTCGATGAAGAGGCGCGTCAGCGAGACCAGCGAGGTGACATTGAGATTGATTTCCTCGATCTCGCGATCGAGCGGCAGTTTATGAAAAATGCCGTGGGTGCCGAAGCCCGCATTGTTGACGAGGCATTCGATCTCAATGCCGCGACTGGAAACCTGCTGATGCAATTTCGCGGCGGCGTCGGGCAGTCCGAGATCGGAGGCGACCACCTCGACCTTCGAGGAGCCCAGCTTCATCGCTTCGGACGCGACCGTTTTGAGGCGATCTTCGCGCCGCGCGGTCAGGACGAGATCGAAGTTTTCGCGAGCGAGTTGACGCGCGAACTCCTCGCCCAAACCGCTCGAGGCTCCCGTGATCAGCGCTGTTGCCATTGGTTCTCCAGAATGCGGCCCCGACCTATGCGCGGGTGAGTTTCAGCTCATTGCGAAAATACTCGATGCTGCGCGCGAGACCGTCGCGCAAGGGAATTTTCGGCTCCCAGCCGAGATGCTTCTTCGCGAGCGTGATGTCCGGTCGCCGGCGCGTCGGATCATCCGCTCTGGTCGGCTTGCGCACGATCTTCGAGGAGCTGCCGGTCATCTCGATGGTCAGCTTCGCTAACTCCTCGACGGTGAACTCATCGGGATTGCCGATGTTGACGGGGCCGGTGAAGCCGGTCGGCGTATTCATCATGCGCACGATCGCCTCGATGATATCGTCGACATACGCGAACGAACGCGTTGCGCTGCCGTCGCCGTAGAGCTCCAGCGGCGCGCCCTTGAGCGCTGCCACACAGAAATTCGAAACGACGCGTCCATCGTTGATCGCCATCCGAGGACCATAGGTGTTGAAGATGCGAACAATCTTGATGTCAACTTTGTTCTGGCGATGGTAGTTCATCATCAGGCACTCGGCGACGCGCTTGCCTTCGTCGTAGCAGGAGCGCTCGCCGTTCGGATTGACGTGCCCCCAGTATTCTTCCTTTTGCGGATGCACCTCGGGATCGCCATAGACTTCGCTGGTCGAGGTGAGCAGGATGCGCGCGCGCACCCGCTTCGCCATCCCGAGCGTATTGATGGCGCCGAGGACGCTGGTCTTCACCGTCTTCACCGGGTTGTATTGGTAATGCACCGGGGACGCGGGGCAGGCGAGGTTATAAATCTGTTCGACTTCGAGGAGGATCGGCTCGACGATATCGTGGCGGATGATTTCGAAGTTCTGGTAGTCGCGCAGATGCAGAATATTCGCGCGCTTGCCGCTGAAATAGTTGTCGAGGCAGATGACTTCGTGCCCGTCTTTGAGTAGACGTTCACATAGATGGGAACCGAGAAACCCGGCGCCGCCGGTAACGAGTATCCGCACAGTGCCTCCTGGTAGCCTCTAGCGTTTATTTTCGCGAATCAGATTTCGCACCGTATCGATGACGTAACTGACGTCATCCGCGCTCATCGCCGCGTAAATCGGCAGCGAAAGGCAGCGGCTGAAAATGTCCTCGGTCACCGGAAATTCGCCGGCGCGATAACCATAAGTCTTCTGATAGAAATCCATCGTGTGGAGCGGGATGCAATGCACCGAGGTGCCGACTCCTCGCTCGCGCAGCATCTCCACAAACTGATTGCGTCCGACCTTAAGCCGCTCGGGACGCAGCCGCAGGACGTACAAATGCCAGGCATGCTCGACGCCGGGCTCGACATACGGCACTTGCAACGCGTCCTCGCCCTTGAAGGCCTCGCTGAAGGCACGCGCGACTTCGGTGCGGCGCTTCATGAACTGATCGCATTTTTTGAGCTGCGCCAGGCCGATCGCCGCGTGCACATCAGACAGATTGTACTTGAAGCCGGTGTCGTGGATTTCATAGAACCACGAGCCGGTCTTGTCGTAGCGCTTCCACGCATCCTTGTTCATGCCGTGGAGGCTAGCGACCTGGATTTTTTCCGCCAGCGCGGCATCTTCGGTCATGATCGCGCCGCCCTCGGCGGTGGTGATGTTCTTGGTCGCATAGAAGCTGAAGCAGGTGACATCGCCGATGGTGCCGATGCGGGTCATCCCGCGGCCTTCCATGTGGCGCGCGGCGCCGATCGCATGAGCCGCGTCCTCGACGATTTTCAGATTGTGCCGTCGCGCGATTGCGAGGATGCGATCCATGTCGCATGGCTGCCCGGCGAAATGCACCGGCTCAATCGCCTTGACGCGCTTATGCCGGCCGCTCTCGAGCGCCTCCTCGATGCGCGCGGGATTGATGTTGAAGGTGCCGGGGTCAACATCGACGAAGACCGGCTTGGCGCCGAGATATCCCAGCACCTCGGCGGTTGCGGTAAAGGTAAACGGCGTGGTGATAACTTCGTCGCCGGGGCCGATGCCGAGTGCCCATAGCGCGAGGTGCAGCGCGCCGGTGCAATGCGAAACCGCGAGGGCATGCTTCGCGCCGACATACTTCGCCAGCTCGGTTTCGAAACGTTTGGCCTTGGGGCCGGTGGTGATCCATCCCGAGCGCAGAGATTCGATAACCTCGTGCTCCTCCTCGGGTCCAATCGAAGGACGGAAAAAGGGAACTTCTCGCATTTATGGTGTCGCGATGTTGGTGTCGAATCGCCATGCCGATTCGGTCGGTTTCGTCGAGTATAAGGGACAAGGCAAAAGGGGAGCAAGGTAGGTCCTGATGAGACGCGGGGGCGTGGTTGCGGCGGTCGTGGTCATCGGATGGTATGCCTTCGCGCTCGCAGTTTTGCATCCGCTGGCCAACGGCCAGGTCGCCGATAGCTGGATCTATGCCGAGTCAGTCCGATGGTTTCGCGCGAGCGGCGAGTTTCGCTTTCCCGGCTATACCGAGACGATGCCGGTGGCGCAGATCCTCTATGGCGCTGGATGGGGATCGATCTTCGGGACCAGCGCGGCCTCGTTCGATCTCGCCAACGTATTCCTCGGCATGGTCGGCGCGCTTCTTCTGTATGCGCTCGCGATACGATGCGGTGCGCGTCCGTGGCAGGGACTCACGGCTGCCGGAATGCTCATCTGCAACCCTTGTTACCTGTTCCTCAGCTTCTCGTTCATGAGTGAGATCGGATTTCTCGCTGCCCTGGTCGGATCACATCTGGCGTTTGCAAACGCGCGCGGCGAGCAACAGACCGTCTGCCTTTGGCTCTCGGCGATTCTGGCCGTGATCGCATTCGCGGTGCGACCGTTCGGCGGCGCCGTGATCCTCGGCTCGATCGGCGGCATCCTGATTTTCGATGCGATGCGACCCTCGCGCCCGACCAAGACCCAACTCGCATCGATGCTGACGCCGTTCGGATTCGCTTTGGTCGGATGTGCGCTCATCTGGATTTGGCTCACCGTTCTCAGGCCGCCGCCGTGGAAGCTCGCCCAGCGCGAGGCGAATTTCGCGCACCTCTTCCAGGTACCACTGCAGGAATACCTGCGGATGGGCATCCTCGGGCCGCTGCTTTACCTCGGCACCGTGTTGAGTCCGATGGCGCTGCTGAGGGTATGCGCCAACGATATGCGGCGCGCGCTGGCACTCGGCGTCGGCATCTTTATTGTAACTGTGATCCTCGTGCGAACTGGAATTCCGCTCCCCTCGACGCCGGAGATGAGTTGCTTCGGCGGATGGTCGAATGCGCTCCTCCTGCGCGGAATGCCGAATCGCTTCGAATGGCAGGACGGATGGCGCTACGTACTGATGCTGTTGGGCAGTATCGGCGGGGCAGGGCTGATATTCGCCGCCATCGACGTAATTCCGAGGCTAACGCGCGCCTCGACGGCGGTGCTCATCACGGCCGGCATCTACTGGGCCGCGATGATTCCGCTGTGGTTCTTCAACGATCGATACTTCCTGGTGTTGGTTCCTGCGGGTGCGCTGATTCTCGCCCTCGCGCCGCTCCCGCAAAGGTTCTCGGCCCAGGTCGCCGCGCTTGCGATGACCGGGGGGTTGGGTCTAATGGCGCTGGGCGGCGTTTACTCCTATCAGCGCGGCCTCGCCGCCGTGATGGCCGCGCGCGACCTGCTGGAAAGCCGCGGCATCAAGCGAGCGGACATCGATGCGGGCTATGAGCTCAATGGACTGGACCTCTATCGATTCGCACGCGCGGGTGGTGAATCACCATCCGAGGCCTCCCACATTCCAATGATCACGTCATCGAAGGTCGAGGAGTACACTATTGCGGCGCTGCCGTTTCCCGGCACCGAGATCATCGGAACGATTTCAGAGCCGGGACCGTTCGGCCTCGGTTCGCGCCCGCTATATGTTTTACGGCGCGTACCTTAAGGCGAGGAGTAACTCGCAGTCAGACCGGAGTCATCGGGAGCCGGACCCGGCATCACATAGGTGGGGATGCCGCTCTGCGCGACGACCGCATTTTCGAGCTTCTTCCAGTCGACCTGGTCGTCAAGGCCCTTATGCTGGACGATATCCCGCGCGAGGCTCCATAGCCCCGGATACTTCCCGTAGAGGTCCGAATGGACTTCGACATAGAGCGCATCGCCGCGCCATCCGAACTTGATTGGCTGATAGACGATCGCTCCCGGCGTGCCAACTTTGGTCTTGTGGAAGAGCCGGTCGATGTCTTCGGGATACAGGCGGATGCATCCATGGCTGACTTCCATGCCGACACCCCATGGCACGTTAGTCCCGTGAATGCCGTACTCGGGCAACGACAGATCGAGCTTGTAATGGCCGAGCGGATTGTCGTCGTCGCCGCCCGGAACGATATGCTCGGCCTCGCCATCGCGCTCGAGATGTTCCTTATAGATGTCGTCCGGTACGACCCAGGTGGGATCCTTCACCTTGGCGGTGACGCGAAACGCGCCGACCGGAGTCTTCCAGTCGAATCTGCCGAGGCCAACCGGGAAGGTGTACACGACCTCCACCATCGAGCCTCCGCCACCCGCGTTTCCTTTATGCTTGTGCGGCCTCGATATCGTCGTGGCTTCGACGCTGGGCGCCGCGTCAGGATCAGGCTCCGGCGCTACTTCCTCTGGCGCGGGAGCGGGTTTCGGCGCGGGCTCATCGGGAGCCTCGATTATTTCGGTATCGACGATCTTCTTGAACTCGCCCGGCGTGACGCCCTCTTTCTTTAACTTCCCACGATGGGGCGAAGAGCCGGTGGTGGGCGACGGATAGTAATAGTAGAGGCGCATCTCCGGAATGTTGAGGACCAAACCGACGCGCGGTGTATCGGGCAGGATGTGCTCATCGGTGAGGATGACTTTGGCGCCGACCGGAGGCGCCCACCAATCCATGTGATTGTTGGCGTCGGAAATTTCCTTCGCGCTCAACCCGTACCATCGCCCGACATCGAGCAGCGTATCGCCTTTTTGAATCTGGTATTCGACCAGGTTGCCGACGATGTTGTCGCGACCCTGCGGCGCCGGATACGCGAACAGCGGGCGATGCTCGAATTCCTCCTCGCTCCACGCGCGCGCCATCGAGGGAACCATCGCGGCCACGATGAGGAGGCAAATGAAAACGGCGAGATTGCGATTCGAAAAAGATACTTTCTTCAATCTAGTGCGAACAGCCACCAGCCCGCGGGCCTTCCTGAAGTCATCCAGGGATGGGACTGCCCTCCACATAAAAATGATAAGGATTCTGCCCAGCGGGAGCAACTTTGGTTATAGGGGGCGCAGATTCGCAAACTTCAGGACCAGCAGCTTGACGCCGCCGCGATCGAAGTTGATCCAGACCTTCGCCGTGTCGCCGCGGCCTTCGCGCCTGCGGATGGTTCCGCGCCCGAACGTAGGATGTATCACCTGCGCGCCCACGCCGAGGCCTCCCGAGGCCAACTCCTCCTCGGGCAATTGCGATTCGGTGTAGTCAACGTAGCGTTCGTTGCCCGAAGGCATCCGAATGAAGGGCGTCCGAGGCGGCGGCTCCTCGGGAGCGATGCGCCGAAGTAAATCCTGCTTGATTTCCGCCAGAAATCGCGACGGCCGGGGTTCATTGCGCTGCCCATACAGCTCTCTCGACAGCGTGTTGGTCAGATAGAGCAGCTGCCGGGCGCGCGTCATGCCGACATAACAAAGCCGCCGCTCTTCCTCGATATTCTCGCCGTTGTTCTCGTTGGAGCGCTGATGCGGGAACAGCCCTTCCTCCATCCCCGCGATGAACACCACCGGGTATTCCAGCCCCTTGGAGGTATGCAGGGTCATCAGCGCGACGCGCCCGCCCTGCGCCGTGACCGCATCGACGTCGCTAATCAGCGCGACATTTTCCAGGTATTCGGTAATGCCGCCGGTCTTCTGATTGTCGAATTCGCCCGCGCCCGCGAGCAGTTCCGCGACGTTCTGGCGTCGCTGGGTTCCATCGGGGAGTCCCTCGAGATAGGCGATGAAACCCGACCGCACGATGATCTCATCGAGGATGCCGCGCACCGACATTTCCGGCGCGCGCTGGATGAGGTCATGCAGCCATCCGTACAGCGCGGACGCCGTCTTGGCGATGCGCAGGGCAACATCGCGCGCGATTTCCAGCCGGCTCAGCGACTCCAGCATCGTGATGCCTTCGTGCGCCGCCATCTCCTTCATCACTTCGATGGTGCGCGCACCGATGCCACGCGTCGGCACCCCGAGCATCCTCTCCAGACTGACCGCATCAGCGGGGTTCGCGATCACCTTCAGATACGCGAGCAGGTCGCGGATTTCCTTGAGCTCGTAAAATCGATGGCCGCCGACGACGAAATAGGGCATTCGGCGCCGCACCAGCGCTTCTTCGATGATCCGCGACTGGGCATTGACGCGATAGAAGACGACCACATCGGCCGGTTTGAACTTGTTGGCCTCGACCAGCGACGCGATCTCGCGCGCGATAAAGTCAGCCTCGTCGCGCTCGGTCATCGCGGTGAAGTAGGTGACCTTCTCGCCGCCCTCGTTCTCGGTCCAGAGGGTTTTTTCCTTACGCTCGCGATTATGCGAAATCACCGCGCCCGCCGCCGCAAGGATGGTCTTGGTCGAACGATAATTTTGTTCGAGCTTGAAGATTTGCGCGTTGGGAAAATCGTGCTCGAAATCGAGAATGTTGCGGATGTCGGCGCCGCGCCATTTGTAGATCGACTGGTCCTCGTCGCCGACCACGCAAATATTTCCGCTGCGCTCCGAGAGCGCCTTCACCAGCAGATACTGCACGCGATTGGTGTCCTGGTACTCATCCACCATCAGATGAACCGCGCGCCGCTGATACTTTTCGAGGATCGAAGGGTTGTCGCGGAACAGTTCGTAAGCCAGGAGCTGCAGGTCACTGAAGTCCATCGCGTTGATGGTGCGCAGGCGCTCGCGATAGAGCCGATAGAGATGCGCGATCGCTTTGTCGCGCCCGGTCTCGGCGCGCGCCGCCAGCTCGTCGGCCGAGATCGCCTCGTTCTTGGCCTGCTCGAAACGAGCGCGCGCCAGCTCCGGTGCAGGCGAATCGGGGAGAGCCGCGGCCTCGATGACGTCGCGAATGACCGCCATCGAGTCGCCTTCATCGAGGATGGAATAGTTCTGCTCGTAGCCGATCGCGCGGGCCTCGGCGCGCAAAATCCTCGCGCATGCCGAATGGAAAGTGCTGACCCACGGCGGCTGTGCTCCATCGATCAGCGCGGCGACGCGCTCGCGCATTTCGCCCGCGGCCTTGTTGGTGAAGGTGACCGCGAGCACCTCGCGCGGGTCGACATTGCGCTCGCCGAGCAGGTGGGCGATACGATAAGTGATCGCGCGGGTCTTGCCGGAGCCCGCGCCGGCCAGAATAAGAATCGGGCCGTCCGACGCGAGGACCGCGGCGCGTTGTTCGGGATTCAGAACGTCGAGATCTAAACTCATTGGGGTGCGATCAAATACATTTCACTGCGCAGAGTTTGTCAGGATACAGACTTCGATTCCTTGATCAAACTCACCTTGTGGAAATTCGCTCGCGATTGGAAACGATGCGCGGACGCGGTGTGAAAAACTAACGTGGCAACCTACGACCCGCGCGACAAGTATTATCGCAAAGCACGCGAGAAGGGATTGCCCTCGCGCGCCGCCTTCAAGATCGAGGAGCTGATCGGACGCATCAAGCTGCCGCCCGATGCGGGCATCATCGATCTCGGATCCGCGCCCGGCGGATGGCTCGCGATCCTCGGCACGGCGGTCGGCCGCAACGGTCGCGTCATCGGAATCGATCTCGCCCACTGCGGAAATTTCGGTGCGAACGTCGAATCGATGGTCGCCGACATCCGCGACCCGCAACTGCCCGACATCCTTAAGGGGAAACTCGGGCGCCCCGCCGATCTCATTACCAGCGATCTCTCGCCAAAGCTGACCGGCATCCGCGAGCACGACGACGCGCAATTCGAGGAACTCATCGATGCGGCCCTCGCGATCGCGTCGCGCACGTTGAAGCCGGGCGGAGTGATGGTCGCGAAGCTGTTCATGAGCGGCGCGTTCAAGAGCATCGTCGCGCGCTTCGAGAAGCATTTCGCGAAGGTGGAAGTGACGAAAGTGAAAGCCACCCGCCCCGGATCATCCGAGTTGTACATCATCGCGCGGGGCTTCCGCATCTGAATGCCTTACCCTCGCCCGATGGGCGAGGGGCAGCAGAGCAGACTCATTTGGCGCGGAGCTCCAGCCTTTCCATTCTGGAGCGGGGCCGTGGAAGGTGGACAACGCATGCAGGGCGAGGGTTTCAAGATGTACGCGAATCGACGAATGGAGGTCCGCATCAGCTAAGATAGTTTTCCACTCGAACCTGAATCACCGGAGCATCAACTCATGGCCCAACTCTTCGTGGGCGCCTCGGGATGGAACTATCGGAACCGGCGCGGAAGTTTTTTACCCGCAAGGTTTGCCGCCCAGGAAATTTCCCGCCTTCTATGCGCACCATTTTCGCGGCGCCGAGGTCAACTACTCCTTCTATCATCTGCCGCGGGTCACCACTTATGAAAACTGGTACGCAACAGTTCCACAAAACTTCGTTTTGCGCTGAAGCGCTCGCGCTTTCTCACCCACATCAAGCGGCTCAATGATGTGAGGCAACCGCGGCGTGATTTTCTTGCGGGAGCGCGGTCGCTGAAGAAAAAGCTCGGGACGATCCTGCTGCAACTTCCGCCCAGTTTCAAAAGCGCCGAGGAGAACCTGAAACGGGTCCGCGATTTCTTCGGCTATGCCTCCCAAGATGGTGCGGATCGCGATGGAGTTTCGCCACGATCATGTTTTGCCGAACCGATGCTCTCGATCCTTCGTGAACGTGGTGCTGCCTTGGTTATCGCGCATTCGAGCTGCTTTCCGGTCCCGAAGTGTGGCGCTCGCGGCGATGCGGCGCCGAACGCGAAACTTTTGTGGGACAGCATCGTCTAAAAAGCGAGAGTGGAGAGCGGTCATCCTTGACCATTTTAGAGATGCCTCAATATGCTTAAACTGCTACCATAGCGCGACACAGGATGTTTGAGTTCGATAAATACGACCCGAAACTGCATCGCCAGAAACCCGCGACCGCGGCGCAGCGATATTCGCCCGCCGACGATCTTGAGGGGATCGCATTTCTCCATTGGGGCGAGCATTGCGTCGAATGCGCTGCGCCGGCGTGTTATTCGAGTTGCGACCTCTACCAGCCGCGCTCTGACATGCGATGCCGCCGGTTCGCCTTCGGGGCGTATAAAAATCCATCCTTCAAGTCGCTGCGCGGTTACGGCGTCGAAGTTTCCTTCAAAAAATGGGCGAAGATCGAGGCCTTTGGCGATACCGCGATTCATCCGGTTGACACGGTCCTGCGCTGGGAGCGGATGGTCGAGGCCGGCGCTCCGATTGCCAATGTGATGGGGCATCTGGTTAAGGGCGCGACCGGCAAGCGCATCTGGAACGAGCTCTCGTACACCGCGACGGAAAAACTTACTCGGCGGCTCCATGCACGCGGGAGTAGCGGTCCGCAAGCCGAGGCATTTCTCCTCGAAGTTTATAATCCGACCGAGAGCGAGATTCGCCTGCAGGTAATCTTCGGCGTTTCGATCGATGACGTCACGCGTAGTGGCACGCAGCCGCCGCTGCTGCCTCCGTCGATCACTACAGTTGCGCTTCCGCCGGGATATTCGCGCCATGAGATCGGCGCGCAATCGTTCCGCCAAATCCTCGATCGCGGAGTTCCGTTCAAGATCACGATGGTGCCGGAGGCCGACGGGAATGGCCGGTTGGTTTTCCTCAGCGCTGATCTGGTGCGCTTCAAGCCACGGCCCTCCGCGAGCGCGGATGCGCGCAAAATCAAATGCGTGGTATGGGACCTCGACAACACGCTGTGGAACGGAACGCTGGTCGAAGGTGACGAGGTTGCGCTGAATCCCGGAATCCTCGAGCTGCTGAAATATTTCGATGCGCGCGGGATTCTGCTCAGCGTGGTGAGCAAGAACGATTTCGATCCGGCGTGGAAGAAGCTGCAGGAACTCGGCGTCGCCGACTACTTTCTCTATCCGCAAATCGATTGGCTGCCCAAGAGCCAGAAGATCAGGAACATCGCGAAGAGCCTCAATATCGGAATCGATACGTTTGCGTTCATCGACGACAAACAGTTCGAGCTCGATGAAGTCGCGAGCGTGATTCCGGAGTTGCTGCCGATCAACGCGACTCAAATCGATTCGTTGAGATCCGATCCGCGCTTTCAGGGGAGCGTGACCGAGGAATCGCGGCAGCGCCGCAAGATGTACCAAGAGCAGGTGACGCGCGAGACTGAGGAGCAGGGGTTCGGCAACGATTATCTCGGCTTCCTCGCGTCATGCGGCATCGAACTCGAGATTGGCGGCTACTCGGAGCACGACGCCGAGCGCGTCGCGGAGCTGGTGCAGCGGACCAATCAGCTCAACTTTTCCGGACGCAAATATTCGCGCGAGGATCTGAATGGGGTCATCGCGAATCCGACCCTCGGCAAGTATGTACTGAGAGTGAGCGACAAGTATGGATCATACGGCACCGTGGGATTCTGCCTGGTCAAGGATAAAACGGACACGGTCGAGGTGCTCGACTTCATGCTCTCGTGCCGGGTGCAATCGAAATTCATCGAGCAGGCGCTGTTCAGCCATCTGCTCGAGCATCATAACCCGGGCGGCGCGAAGGCGATTTGGGTGAACTTCAAAAAGACCGCTCGCAACACCCCGGCGCATAACGTCCTGTGCGCGATCGGTTTCCAACCTTGTGAGACCAACGATGGTGGAATCGGTAAAGGAATGATCCTCCAGACCGTCGAACCGCTGAAGTGCGATTTCATCACCGTGCGATGCTCGGCGCCCGAGGGTGCGATCGCATACGACGAAAATGGCGGCGTCAGCGACGCGGAGGCGAGAGCCTCGACTAACGGCTTCCATGGCTGACCCGCGCAAAAGCTACCCCGATGTGACGGATGCGGAGTCGCCGCGTCTCGCCTCGCGCCTGATGAAGGTTTCCATCGGCTCGGCGTTCTACCTCGCATCGGAGAGTTGGCGCGCGATGCTGCGGCTCTTGGGAAAAACTCCGCCTCCGAAAGCGGTCGTGATTTACTACCATCATGTACCGGCAGATCAACGCGAGCGCTTTGCGCGACAACTCGATCACGTGATCCGATGCACCAAGCCCTTGCGCGCCGATCAAAAAGAGCCGCTGACGCCCAACGGTCGCTACTCGATGGTTACCGCCGACGACGGATGGAAAAGTTTTGCCGATAACGCGGTGCCGGAACTAATCCGCCGCAACATCCCGGTGACGATATTCGCGATTTCGCAGCGCCTCGGGGAGAGCGTCGATGGGATCACCTTTGATCGCCTGGTCACCGCCGATGAGTTGCGCGAGCTCGACGCGGATCTGGTCACAATAGGATCGCATACGGCGAATCACGCGGTCATGACCCGTTTGGATGAGCCCGATGCTATTCGCGAGCTGCGCGAGTCACGCGAACAGCTGACCTCGATGCTTGGGCGCGAGGTCACGACGTTCTGTTTTCCATACGGCGAGTATCGCGACGAGCTGATTCCGCTCTGCCTCGAGGCCGGCTACGATCGGGTTTTCACCTGTGATCCCGTGCCGGCGAATCCGACTCAGTTCGCGCTCGGAAGGGTGCGCGTCGATCCCGACAATTGGCCGCTGGAGTTCCACCTCAAGCTGATGGGCGCGTATCGATGGGTGCCGACAGCGATCGCGCTGAAGCGAAAAATCCTCGCGACGATTCGCGGCGGCTCTCGCGTGCGCGAGCAATCGCCCGAGATTCCCACCGCATAGCAATCCGAACTTAGTGCGACGCTGAATGAGTCGCCGCAGTGATCCCAGCCCGCGCGGAAATCAACGGGGAAGCAGACGGCACCTCGAAGTTGCCGCTGGCCGGATCGGTCCACATCGGGTCGGCGGCGAGATCGTCAGCGTGGCCGGCCAGCTTCCATCCGTCGAAAACCATGGGCTGATTGTCGAGGATGAACACCGAGTTGGGCGCCCATACGTTGTGCGCGAAGTCGCCGCCCTGCTTGGCATCGACGGCATGCGTGGTATTCGCGATCGCGTTGTATTGCACTGTCGCGGGATGAATCAGGTAGAGCCCGCTGAAGACGTTGTAGATCGAATTGTTTACAATGCGCGCGCCGGTGCTGTCGACATCGATTTGGATTCCCGAACCGCGTCCCGGCCGCGTTCCGGGAACATTGTAGATGACGTTGTTCTCGATGAGTCCGCCTGAACAGTATTCCTGGTAAATCGCGTTGGTGTCGTAACTGTCGTGCACGATATTGCCACGCACGATGTCACCTTTTGAGTTTTTCATGTCGATGCCCGAGTGATTGAAGTCGCTCACATCGTTGTCAAGTATCTGCGCGTTATCGGCCGCCTGACTGTTGATTCCGTTGCCATGGTTCCCGGTGAAGGAGATGCGGTTGTGTTGGAAAATCGGCGCAGTCGGCAGCTCAACATGCTGCGAGTAATGGATCCCATTGTGATAGCTGCCGTCGTCGATGTGGCCGGTCCCGGTCTGCGTCACCGTGCAGTTGCGCACGACGATGCCGCGGAAGCCCTCGCCACCGGTATCATTGCTGAAGAAGTAAAGGCCGCCGCCGGCGGTGCGTTCGAAGGTGAGTCCATCGACGACGATGTTGCTTTTCTCGCCGCCATCGCCGACCACATTCATGCCGAAGTCGCGGGTCGCGACCTCAATGGTGTGGCTGCTCGGATCCGCGCCGCCCGGCATCCAGATCGATAGCTCCTTCGTGGTCGGATCCCACATCCAGCTCCCGGACTCGATAGTGCCGACGGCGCACGAACCGCTCGGCGCGCACATCGAGCCGCGCGGGCAGCATGCGTGCAGCAGCCCCCATCCTGGGCGTCCGTCGACGAAAACATTGGCGGGCTTTTCCGAGTGAGTGGTGTAAATCGGGCCGTCGGAGCGGGTCCATCCGCTTACGATGTCGCTGCCGTTGATCGCCGGTTGCGGTCCGCTTCCGTATGCGGTGAACGTCACCGGTCTTCCCGGCGCTCCGCCGCGATGCGGCTCGAGGGTCTCGCGCCAAATTCCGCCGCGCTTGAAATAGACGGTATCGCCTGGTTGAAACGCGAGCGCGTTGACCTTCGCGATGGTGCGCCACGGCGAAGTCGGACTGCTGCCGGAACTGGCGTCGTTGCCCGCAGGATCGACATAGAAGGATCGCGCTTGCGATTGCGCGCCAGGTTTCGTCGTCAGCGCGAATATCGCGAAAGCAGTTAGGAAGGTCGTGAGCGAAAGGCGAGGGAATTTCAGGTACCGCATGATGAGGTTTATGACGCGCGAATTAAGCCATGAGATTTTCTAAGCTCGAAGCGTTTGCAGCGCAGCGACACCTCGAGGCATCAGGTCAAGGGCCTTTTCCCGCGCCGCCACCGCCTGCTCTTGGACCAGCAGTCGATAGCGCTCGCCGATAGCCCAACTGAGGCCGAAGAGAATTCCGACCATGCCGAGAAAATCGCCGATGGAAGCCTCCGACATGTTATGGATCAGGCACGGAATCACGACCAGCATCGCCAGCGGTTTCAGGTTCCATGGGTCTTCGCTCTGACGCATCGCGAACCACCACGGACGCAGCACAATGAACAACCAGAACAGAGTCGCGGGTATGCCTACGCCGATCGCATGGTTGAGATAGCCATTGTGCAGCGAGCTCTGCGCGCCCTCATCCCACGGGCCGAACCAGATCGGGAAATACTTGCTCTGGAAGATCATGCCCGCCACTTCGTAGCCATATCCGACAAATGGACGGCGCTTGATTTCCTCGACGACGTAGGCCCACATCTCGGTGCGTCCGGTCAGCGTCGTCACGTCGCCGCGCCCGGTGTATTCTCCGATGCTGTGCCCGAGTAGCGGCAGCGCCGCGACCGCCAACACACCGGCGCCGGCCAGCAACAGAATGCCGCGCAGGCGATAGCGCCACAGAACATAGCAGACGATCCCGACCGCCAAGGCGATGAAGGGTGTCCGCGAGTCCGCGATTACCGCTTCACCGACCGAGACCAGGGCGATGAGCCCGAGCCACTTCCTGCGACGGGGATTGAAGCGGTTCCAGAACGCCAGGGTCGGGCCAACGGTGATCAGCATCAACCCGCCAACATCGTTGGGATTATCGAGTAGACCGCGGAAACGTTCGACCTGTTGATTGAGGGTATAGAGGTCCGGGACGTCCCAGGTGATGCTGCGCGGAAGCGCGACGGCCGAGATCGCAAGCAAAACCACGAAGAAGCCGCATCCGATGATGAAGCGCTCGATCAGCCGCGCCACGTCGTCGCCGTCCTTGAGCTCGAAAACGATCGCGCTCATCGCGCAGAAAATCAGGGTGGCGTCGAGCAGACGCAGGACCGAGAATTCACGCGCCAATGAGTACGAAATTGTGAACAATGCCCACGCGAAGTAGATGGAGTACAGCTCGAAGCCGCCGCGCCGGAAGTAACCCTCGCGCCAAACGATCGGGACGCAGGGTGCGCAAAACAGGATGACCATCCCATAGTGAAACGCCGCGCGCGGCGCACCCGCGAGAAAAAGGCTGTTGACGAAAATCGCCAGCATCGCCAGCGGTACAATCAGCCACTGCCGATCCATTCGGGTTATCGCCCAGGCTTTATAAACGGCGATTGCTCCCGCGAGGCCGACTATCCCGAGCACCGGGTAGTACGAGCCGCCATTGAGCATATAGAGAATGAGGATTGCGCCGACTATCGCTGCAATCAGCAGCAGGCCTCGCCGTGGAGCTGCGGGGGCTTGAACCAGCAGGTTAGATTGCGCCATGTTGCAGCACTCCGCACCAGGATTTCGAGGAATTCGCGGCTGTCAGGGGTCGGTATTCGTAGGGTGCCAACGTGTCTCCAAGAACCCTAGAGAGTAGCCGTCAGCTGCGCACGCTAACGGACGGCAGGCTCATATTTAAGGTTACCAACCCATCGATGCGAATCAATATGTCGGAAATTTGGCCGAGTCGCATCGACAAGTTGCGGCGCGTCGATCATGCTCGCTGGTAACAATTCGAAAATGAAGGTTGGAATCGATGAAAAGTCTTGTCGCGATAGTTGGTAGTGTTACGCCCCCCGGTCGATTGCTCGCCGCTACTACTTCGATGCTGCAAGCTGCCAGCGGCACCGATGCTGAGCTGACGACGCATCTGATAAATCTCGCCGATCGGAAAATCGCGTTCGCCGACGGCCGCCCGCCAGAGCAATACGGTGACGACACCGCCGCGACCGTCAAGCTGGTGGCGGACGCCGACGCGGTGATTATCGCGAGTCCCGTGTATCGCGGCTCGATAACCGGCACCCTCAAAAATCTTCTCGATCAACTTCCCATCGAGGCTCTTATGGGAAAGCCGGTGGGTATCGTCGCGATGGGCGCCACCACCCATCACTACCTCGGCGTGGATTGGCACCTGCGTGACATCCTCGCGTGGTTCGGCGCGTTCGTCGCCCCGACCAGCGTTTATCTTTCATCGAATGATTTTATTGATGGCAAGCTTTCTGAAACCGCGCGCAGCGAAATGCTGAGTCTCGCCGGCGCCGTGATAAAAATGATCGCGATTGCGGGCACGCGCGAAAAGCCGCTGGGACCGAAACCTCTCGCCGCGCGTCGCGGCTAGGTTCTCTGGTTGGATGAGGCGGTTCAGGCAGTAGCGCGTTTCGATCGCGCGACCTTCAACATACGCACATCGAGGCGTTTGCCGGTGTTCTCATCTACAACTACCGGTTTCACTTCCTTCTCGGTTTCGCGATCGAGCAACGCCAGGGGCGGCCCCTTCTCGCCCCACAACCAGTCACTACCCCATCGCCACATCGCCGCGAGGACGTCCCAGAACGCGCGCCCTTTGTCAGTCAGCCGATATTCATAGCGCGGGGGGTGCTCTTCGTATCGCACCTTATCGAGCAGTCCCTCTTCGACGAGACGATCCAGCCGCTTGGTGAGCACCGCACGAGGAACTCCGAGCGAGCGCTGGAAGTCCTCGAAGCGGCGCCGGCCCAGAAACGCCTCGCGCATCACCAGCGGCGTCCACCAGTCGCCCACCAGGTCGGTGGTGCGCGCGATAGGGCAGGGCCAGCGATCGAAACGGGTCCGACGCATCAGCCGAGCGCCTCGAGGCGCGCGGGGACGTGCTTGTGAAATGGCGTCCCGGCCAACCAGTCGCGATGATCGGATGCCGTCAGCTCATTCGGCGGCACTCCATTGATGACGGTATGGCCTTCGGCGTCCGGATACTCGAGGCCTCCGCCATTCGGTAGGGAAACATGCCCGGGTTGAAGGCGATCGGTCACCTCGACGACGGCCTCGGCACTGCCGCGACGCGTCGTGATGCGCACGCGGCCACCGCTCGCGATCCCAAGCGATTGCGCATCGGCAGGACTCATCCGCAACGCGCCGCCGCGATCCTTCGCGCGCCACGCGGGATCGCGAATGACGGTATTGGCGGTCGAGGAGCGCCGTTCACCCGCCATCAGGATGAACGGAAACTGCGAGTCGGTTTCAGGTTTTTCATTGGCAAGCGATTTCAGCTCCTCGATCAGCTCCGGAATATCCAGATGGATTCGCTGGTCGGGAGTTTTTACCCGGCGCCAGGTTTCCTCGTAATCATCGACCGAGAAGGTTACGCCGTCGCGACTGTTGAAGAGTGCGTCGAAGAGCGCGTTGCCGAGCGCCGGACCATCACCGGAAAAACCCGCGCGCCGGATCGCCTCGGGATAAGTCATCGCACTATTCTGCGCCGCGCCCCACATGATCGCGGCGACCTCGTTGCCCTTGCCGAGCGTGGGTCCGAGGGTTTCGTAGAGCACGATAGGCGTGAGCGTCCCGAGCGCAGGATTGGATGAGGTCGCCTGCAGGAACGCCATCGCGTATTCGCTGCGTCCCTTAGCGGCGGCCGCGTGCAGCGGAGCGAGGTCTTCGTCCTTGAGTGCTCCCATCGCGCGAACCAGGCGGCGATGAATCTCAGCCTCCGGCAGGGTGCCCGGCATCGGCTCGATGATCGGCGCGCGCAGGTGAAAGTAGTTGTTGGGAAACTCGCTCGAGAAAAACGTCGCTTCCCATTTTTCGTACTGCGAGGACGCGGGCAGCACGTAATGCGCGTGACGCGCACTCTCAGTCATCGCGACATCGATGGCGACCACGGTATCGAGCGAATCGATCGCCTCGCGCATGCGCTGGCTGTCGGCGAGCGAATGCAGCGGGTTGGCGCTTTCTATTATCATCGCGCGGAAGCGTTTCGGATGATCGGTGAGGATTTCATCGGGAATGACGTTGCACGGAATCATCCCGCCGATAATGCGATGGCCTCCGACCGGGCTGCGGCGATCCTTGGTAACATCGCCGACCAGTTTGCCCATGCCGGTGTGCAGGTTCATTGCGCCTTTGCGCCCGAAATTTCCGGTGATGCAGAACAGCAGTTTCTCGAGGTACGAATTGAGCGTGCTATGCGGCGCCATTTCGATGCCGAGATCCTCGAGCACCGAGACGCTGGAGGCGCGGGCGATACGGCGCGCGACTTCCCGCCCAAGAGTTTCGCTCAAGCCTGCGCGCGAGCAGTAATCGGCAATCGGAACCTGGCGCAACACATCGAAGAGGTCCGCGCCGCCGCTCGCATGTTCACGGAGAAATTCGTGCGCGATCAGATCTTCCTGGACCATCACCGCGAGAAGCGCGCTGAGACAAAACGCATCGGTGCCGGGGCGGACTTGAAGATGATAGTCGGCGAGCTCGGCCGTCTCAGTACGGCGCGGATCGATTACGATGAGCGCGCGATTCGGATCGGCGGAAAGTTTGCGCAGGGTGGGGCGTGCGCTCTGGAAGCCATGCGATTGCCAAGGGTTCTTGCCGACGAAGACTGCAACCTCGGCATGCTCGAAATCGGGCGAGGGACGACCTCCAGTGAGGCGGCCTTCGACCCAAAACTCCCCGGTCTTTTCCTGCGCCAGCGCATTGGAAGCATAGACAGCGCCGAGTGCGCGCCGCGTCGCGGTACTATAGGCGCCGCACAGATGGTTCCCCTGTCCGCCGCCGCCATAATAGAAGATGCTCGCGCCGCCGAATTCATCACGGACGCGCATCAGGCGCGCGGCGACTTCAGCGATCGCGGTATCCCAATCGATTTTCTCGAAGCTGCCGTCGGGACGCCGTCGCATCGGCGAATCGAGCCGATCTTTGCCGCTCTGATAATGGTCGATGCGCTGCGCCTTTTCGCAGGCGTAGCCATGCGAGGCGACGTGGTCCTTGTTGCCGCGCACGCGGGTGATGCGGCGGCCTTCGACCTTCACTTCCAGGCCGCAGTTCACGCTGCAGAGCACGCAGGCGGTCTTTTCCCATCCGTCGCTATTTCGTGAGGCCGCACTCTCGCTCATGATGTTCTCCGTTTCAGTTCATCAAGCGAACTACTAAGTTCAACAAGAGAATGGACCGTCTTGAGGGTTGACGCAAGCGTCGCTCAGAAGAACTTTATTCGGCGTAGCGCGAACAGCATCATCCGCAGCAGCAGCACGCCATGTCGCCATCGTGAGATGTTGGTGTCGCCGTAGGTACGTTCGGCGTAACGAATCGGAATATCGACCAGTTTAAGATTGAGCTTCGCAGCGCCGAACAGCAGATCGAAATCGCCGAAAGGATCGAAATCCCCGAAGTAGGCGCGATTGGCGGCAATGGATTCGTAATCGCGCTTGCGCAAAACCTTGGTGCCGCACAAGGTGTCCTTGATCGGTTGCCCCAGCAACCATGAGAACGCGAGGCTGAAAAATTTGTTGCCGATGAGGTTGAAGAAGCGCATCGCGCGCTGCTCCATCGGGTAGACCAACCGTACCCCATTGACGAATTCACCCTTGCCGGAGCGAAGCGCCTCATAGAATCGCGGTAAGTCTTCCGGTGGCACAGTCAAATCAGCATCGAGGATCATGAGAACTTGGCCGGTCGCAGCTGAAAATCCAGTCCTGACCGCGTCCCCTTTGCCTTTGCCCGATTGCTTCAACAGCTTCGCATTTCGTTCGCGATGATTTGCGAGACCCAGTTTGATGGTATGATAGGTGTCGTCGCTGGAATTACCCTCGACGAATATCAGTTCGGTTCCAGCACCCATCTCGGGGACGCGCTGAAAGATTTCCTCTATGTTGCCGGCTTCATTGCGCGCGGGGACCACCACACTCACAATAGCGTCCGGCGCTGCGCCGTTGACAACTTCGGGTGGGGCAGGGCGAGCTACCATGAAGTTGGTCAATGCCGCAATACGAAAAGGAAACATCCTGGCAAGGTAGGAGTTACAAAACCTCGAGATCCCGGGAAGCCAGGTCGGCAGCAGGATTTCCTCCCAGCTACGAATTGACTGGAACCCGGCAAGATAAAGAATGTTTTCCAAATCCTCCATGGTAAGCCAGTTCTGAGTTATAAAAGGATGCACCAGTCTTAGCCGACGTGCTGCCGAGAGCGGCAATTCCCACAATCGGCTGTAGCTATTAAATATGACTCGTGTCTCGGGTTCGCAGACCTGGGCAATTCGCTCAAAGGCCGACTGCACATCCCATAGATCATTGACGAGGTCCGACAAGATCACATAGTCAAAGGTTTCGTCCAGCCTGAGTTCGTGAACATCGCCGGCAATAATTTGCAGTTCCGGATGGCGAGCGCGTGCGCGTTCGACCATCGGAAAAGAGAAGTCGACACCCACTCCACGTCCAGGTCTGAGGGCTGCAACAAGGTCTCCTTCGCCACATCCGAGTTCGAGAACCCGCAGACCCGGCGGCACCAGAAACTGATAAATCCGCTTAATCTCTTCGTGATAGTAGCGGCCCGCTCGTCTTCGCTCGTAGTTGTTCCAGTAGCTGGTTCGCTCGTCGCGATAACGAAGGGCTTTTGCCGTACTCGAACGATCTTCGTCCGGCCGAACACGAGCTTGCTCAGAGCCGCTGGTTGTCACTTGGGCGCTTACTTGATTCCCCGTTACGGATTCCCGGACCGGAACGTATCATACTGGTAAACTGATCGGATGGCACGTCGCAGCTGTTCGCGACGACCCTCCTCAGATGGTCTTCTAACGTGAGACTGCCCGCGCGCCTGAGTCGGTTTGCCAGGTTACGTGACCCGCGGTAGCGATATCGATTTCCACCTCTTTCGCCACAGTAAGAAACATAACGCTCGGATCCTTCAAACCGCATTTGACCTACGGAATCGAAAGATGTCCGGTCGCGATCAGCTCGCGCCCACTCAGGGTGCCTCGAGTCTCGATGACTACGTTATGGCTGGCGCCGCTTAACACTAGTATGCCTTGGAGCTGTGCCTGAAAATTGCGGTGCTCATCTATCTGGCCATCGAGGCGTCTTGGAGTAAACACAATTTCTGGAAAAGCCTTTGCATCCAGCTCCGTGTCCTTCATGCGATTGTCGCGAAGGAAGTCGCCGCTGTTGCCGCTCGTCGCATCGACAACGATTTCACCTTCAGCTCGGCCAGTGGCTCATCGGCTTCGATAGTCCCGCGTTTAAGCCGAAATTTGCCGTGCGTGGTATGAAGCGAGCGCGCGAGCTTAAACTCCACCAGCGTTTTCGACGGATCAAGTTCGAGGACACCGACGCGCGAGTTGGCCGACCATGCCAAGCCTGGAAAGGCCATCCCCAGAATTATGGTCAGAATCGCTAGCCGCACGTCGGATGACATTAATGACGCGTCGCGCCATGCCGATAGCTTCGGTCCAGAAGCTGGTCGGGGTGTGCATTAAGTTGACGACCGCCTCCATTGCATCGACGAATTTGTCTATCTGCGCCTCGGTAACGACCAGCGCTGGTGCAACCTCAAGCACCATGAAGTTGTTGCCGCAGATTTGACGGTAGATCTCATGGTCCTTGAACAGGCGCATAAGCAGCACCTGACCGAACATCGCCGGGTGGATTCGCGAAAACGTTTCGAAAGGGATTCTGAAGCGAAGCTTTTTGGGAGGCTGACACTCCACCGCCGACATCATCCCGAGGCCGCGAATGTCCTTGATCATAGGATATTCGGATAGGCACTCCGCGGGTCGGCGGCGCAGGTATGCTCCCAGGTGCGCGGCTCGCTCGCCCAGGTTGCCATCTTCGAGGACGTCCATAGTAGCCAGGCCCGCGCGCATCGAAAGGCTATTCTCGCTGTATGTGGAAGTGTGGATGATGGAACGCTTGAAGCATAGTGGACGTTCATCCCAAGAACATCCAACAGCCTTACCCATTGAGGATTAACGTACCTTTCATATGAGATTGATGGGCGTTAGCGGTGCGTGCTTCAGCCATAAACTTTATTCACCTTCGCAACTGGCGAAAATCAATCGAATCCAATACAACGAGAACGATCATGAGAACTTCATCTGAGAGAACATCGATCCTCGTGTTAAGTCTCGGTATATTGCTAGCTGGATGCTCTAGTTCGCAGCCAACTACGGCTCCCGTGGCGGCGAGTTCCAGCGTAATCAGCTTCGATCCCGCGGTTACTTCGATACTTGAGACGTCCTGCTTCCAGTGTCATTCGAACGCCGGAAGCGCTCCGTGGTATGCGGCTATGTCGCCGACCTATCTCATGGCTAACTCCGCTCGCGGGGTGCTGAATTTCTCCGACTGGCAGACATACGATGCGGATAAAAGAGCGGCTGAGCTCAAAAGCATCGAGGAGTCCGTCAGCGGAGGATCGATGCCGCCGGGCGACTACACTGCTCTCGATCATCAGGCGCGGCTTAGCGACGACCAAAAACAGGCTTTGCTGAAATGGGCGGCTCAGCCCGCGCATTGAGATCCTCACGGCCGCTCAAAGCGCGGATATTATCATCCGCATCGCGCCACCCATCATCGCGCGGAAGACTTCCGGATGGCGCATCAGCGAGTTTACGATCAGCCGCCGCGCGCGAGATGCTGGCCCCTCCACCGACGCATCCGAGGCTCGATGAATTCGTCGCCGAACCCTCTTCAAAAATGCGAGTTCCGGCAAAATACCAAAAGCGAGGTCCGTTCTGAGAATCATTCCCACAACGCCCATTGAGCAATCGCGAAAGCGCTACCTGCGGGCTACCGCTTTATGCGAAAGTCGTCTGACCCCTTTGGAGGACTCATATGGAACGCGCGCGCATCAACGGAATTGAAATCGCCTACGAGCTGCGCGGGAGCGGCACACCTATCGTCATGATTCATGGTGCGCAGGGCGACCAGAGCATGTTCAACGGGATGGCCGCCTCGTTTGCCAGGGACTATCGCGTGTTGACTTTCGACAAGCGCGGCTCCGGGCTGAGTGAGAAGCCGGACATGCCGTACAGCATCGCGATGCTGGCGGACGACACCGCCGCCTTGATGGACCATGTGAAGATTCCGTCGGCGCATATCATTGGAGTTTCGATGGGCGGGATGATCGCGCAGGAGTTCGCGCTGCGCCACGCCAACAAGGTTCGTTCGCTGGTGTTAGGCTGCACTACGCCGGGCGGGCCGAAATCGATCCGCCTCGGCGGCGAGGCGTTGACGAACGCATACTCCACCAAGCCCATGACCCCGGAGGAGCGGGGCAAGGCGCTGGCGGAGGCCGCCTTCACCAAAGGCTACGTCGAGCGCCATCCCGAGATCGTTGCCTCGATGATCGAGGCGCGGCGCAGCCGGCCCATCGATTCGGCGGCGTTCCCGCATCGGATGAAAGCCGCGATGGAGCACGACACCTACGATCGGCTCGATGAAATTCGATGTCCGACTTTGGTGATAACCGGCAAGGACGACGCGCTCATCTCATGGGAGAACTCACGGATCCTCGCCGAGCACATCAAGGGCGCCGAGGAGGTGATTCTGGAGCCCGCGGGTCATTGCTTCTGGCTGGAGCAGCCCGAGCAGTCGCATACGGCGATCGCGGGATTCCTGAGTCGGCATAAGTCAGCGTAGGTCTCGCCTACTCGACAATCTGCTGGTCCAGGAAATTCATGACGGTTCGATGTGCTCGTCCTCGAAGCACCAAGCCAGTTGCGACCGAGTTATCGAGGACGAAGCTCACGGGCGTCCTTCCTTGACAAGGTCTTTGATTTTAGACCGCGCAGCCTGACACCCTTGCTCGCGCTGCGCAGACCAACGGCTACGCGCTTGGCCTTTTCGCGATCGAATCCCGGCTGTGCCGGAATCAATCTGGCGACGGCCTTCCCATGGCGCGTTATTACTATTTGGGCGCCGTGTTCGACCTGATCGAGAAGCGCACCTAACGTGTTCTTTGCTTCAAAGGCCCCGATTTCCCGCATCGATCTATCTCCAGCGGGCTGTCAATCTGGTTGGATATCGCTGGACCCGAATACCAAAGCCCATCATGCGCCGCTGACGCTGCGATCGAACTCGCTTTTTTCAGAAGTCCCTTCTCTCGCTCTTTTCTGCGAGAGAAGGTGGCTGGCCCGCAGGTCGCTGTTTTGGGGTTTGGGCCAGCGGGGCCGCCCGCTGCTGGCCCCCCCCCCCG
>VFSW01001542.1_pt1 | contig 35183 bp, 60 predicted proteins | sample 5358111 | NCBI WGS metagenome assembly VFSW01 (sample SAMN11554181, study PRJNA540505) | mine drainage metagenome | isolation source: sediment from site ElyBrook_90M | place: USA: Ely Copper Mine, Vershire, VT | collected 2017 | reverse complement strand
GAAATGGAGTATTAGGGGGTCTGATAGAATATGATTCAGTTATGCAAAAAAAACCACCTGAACTTCACGTTGTTGATGGAACCAAACCAAAAAACGGGGAAATTCCAGCACTCATTCCGTCTGGGCTGAAAAAACGAATTCCCCAAGCTGAGTGGTTGGATAACCCTGCGTCTTGGAATAGGGCAAAGTTCATCCAAGAAACTTCGGAATTTTTGTATGAGGTTTATGGCATTGGGTCAGACCAAGACAAGCACGTTCTTTCAATGCTGGCTGACCAGATTGAGACTTACGTTTTGTGCGTAGAAGGATTGAGACAAGATTCATTGGTTTCTGATTTCAATCATGGCGCAACACAAGGGCCAAACCCATTGGTTGCTATCCGTAATAAAACAACAACTCTAATAATTCAATTGATGAATGAACTTGGACTGACACCAAAAAGCCGATTGGCAAAACAGAAGTCAGGTGATGAAAGCCCACTGGGTAAATTGTTGAAAGGACCGAAAGGCTGATGCGCTGGCAAGATGGTTTTGTTTATGCCCAACAGGTTGTTAAGGGCGAAGTCAATGTGTGCCGTGATGTACGCATGGCATGTCAACACTTCATCAACCAATATGAAAATAAAGAATGGGAATGGGTATTTGATGAGGAATATCCACAGCACGTTCTAGATTTCTTTGCTACGCTGAAACACACAAAAGGGCCATTGGCAGGGCAGACCGTTGAACTTGAGCCTTTCCAAATTCTTTTGATTTGTGCAATGTATGGTTTTAGGGGAAAGAAAGACCACACCAAACGGATGGTGACGGATGTAATTGTTTTCATTCCTCGCAAAGCTGGCAAGTCAACCCTGATTGCTGGAATTGCACTTTATGAGTTGGCTTTTGGTGAGGCTGGCGCGGAAGTGTTTACATTGGCAACAAGCCGAGAACAGGCAACCATTGTTTTTGATGCTGCCAAAGGTTTTGTGGAATCAATGCCAAATGAACTGCAATCCGCATTTCACCCAAGCAAATATCAAATTTCTAGGGCTGGCGATTCGCAAAGTATGTTCAAGGCTTTGAGCCGCGACACAAAAAAGACGGGTGACGGTAAAAACCCATCCTGCGCCATTATTGATGAAGCCGCACAGATTGTTGACCGAAACTCAATTGAGGTCTTGCACTCAGGTATGGTTGCACGTAAGAATCCATTAAGGATTTACATCACCACAGCATCATTTACCAAAGACACCAAATTCTTTGAAGATTTGGAAATGTATCGGTCAATGCTTAATGGTGAAGCAACATATAACCCGCGCTGGTTTGGTTTGCTTTATGGTCCTGACCCACAAGATGACTGGCGTGACCCAAATACATGGGCAAAGGTCAATCCGATGCATGGTATCAGCGTATTTGAAGAAGCCATTGCCCAACGCGCAGAAGAAGCAAAGCACAAACCTGCTGTGCTTAATGAATTCCTATGTAAGACGCTGAATATCTTTGTAAGCGCCAATTCAGCATGGATTGACCGTTCATATTGGGATGATGAGAAATCAAGGGCGCAAACACGAACTGATGAACCAGAAGCGGTGTTCATTGGCTTTGACTTAGCAGCAACCCGAGATTTGAACGCAGTCTGTACGCTCAAGCGTTATGCAGAAGATGATTTTGATGCTGAATTTAAATTCTTTTTGCCAGAGGAAAGTTTGAAGATTATTCCAAAGCATTACATGGATATTTTCCGTGTTGCCATTGATTCTGGAATATTACAACTGACAGAAGGCAACGTAATGGATGATAGACAAATTTCTGACTACATTCAGCAACAAGCGCAAAAGTATCATGTCAAAGAAGTGGGTTATGACGCATACAACGCTGCCGCTTTGGTATCTAGATTGTATGAATCTAGTATTCCTGTCAAAAAGGTTGGTCAAGGCATGGCTGTTATGAACAATCCATCAAAGTTTGTGGAAAAACTCATAATGAACTACAAGGTCAAACACGATGGGAATCCATTTGTGGGTTGGCAGCTTGGCAACTGCGAGGTTTTCACAGATGTGAACGGAAACATCAAAGTGCGTAAAAATGAGGCTGATAAGGCAGCAAAAGTTGATGGAATCATTGCATTGATTATTGCCATGCATTGTTCTTTGGATAATCCATTTGTTAGCACAAGTTTTGGGTTTCGCGCTTTTTAATGTAAGATTGTGAAAACTTTGGGGAAAAACATGGGAATTTTGGACATTTTCAGCAAGAAAAAGCAGTCTCAAAACGAATCCAATACGGTGCTTGGACAGTTACAACTGGGTAACCAAGTCATCATTAGCAAGGGTACACAGCAACCCGCGCAACAGCTTTTGTATGTGACTACATCAAGTGCGACCACAGCGGGTCGTACTATTGATATGTCACAACTTACGCGCAATTCAACCGTCATGGGTTGTGTTGGTGTAAAGGCTCGTTCTTTAGCGCAATGTTCTTTGAGCATCGTTTCAAAGTCTGATGATGGCACTTTTGTTGATGCAATCAAAGACCAAAGTGTTAGCGCAAGAGAAAAGGCAAAAGCCAAACAAGTTTTGAGCCTATTGCAAAACCCCAACAATTTCCAAAGCGCATACGAGTTTTGGTATCAATGGTGTATGTGGCAAGACCTTGCTGGTGAATCTTTCACGCTCTGGTGGCGCGAAAAGCAAACCGATGTGAACGCAACACCAATGGAAATGTATAACTTGGATGCAACTTTGATTACGGTCAAATTGTCAGAAACTCGTTATCCAGTCTATGTGCTGAGTTCTCCATCATACGGTTTCAGCAAAGATACGCCACTTGAATACTATCAAGTGATGCATTGCAAAGAAGCCGCATGGCAAGGTTCGTCTGGTTTCAACAAAGGCATTTTGGCAACCGAATTGGTTGCGCTCGATCAAGACATTGATATTTATGCCAACTTCATTATGCAGAACGGCGCAAAACCTTCTGGCATTTTGATGACTGACCAAGTTATTCCTGATGCGAAATACAAAGAAATTGCGGCTCGTATCAAAGAGACATGGAACGCAATGACTGGAAGCCGCGCTAATGACCCAAGCAAAGCAGGTCAATCAATGCTCTTAGATCAAGGCATGAAATATGTGCCTGTGGATATGCTTTCCTTGCAAGATGCTGACGCAGCCAATTTGAAAATCCAAACAATGAAGCGGATTTGCGGTTTGTTTGGTGTGCCACCTGCAATGCTTGGTATTGCTGACCAAAAATATAACAACACCCAAACAATGTTGGATGAGTTTTATAAGACGGTCATGTATCCAATGATTATTAACATTGAGCAGAAGTTGAAGCAACATTTGCTCAAAGGTTATCCAAATCTTCATGTGCGTTTTGACACAAAAGACTTTTTGAAGGGCGCACCGCTTGACCAAATGAACTTTGTGGTTGCTGGTGTAAAAGCTGGTATTATCACGCCCAATGAGGCGCGTGAATATATGAACATGGCTCAAGTTGATGGCGCTGACGAATTGCTGAATGATGGCAAGGATGTAAAACCAATCAGCGGAACAAGCCCACAAGACACTGGTGGGGGTGGTGGCAACCAAACCAATAAAATGAACATTGGTTCAAAATGAGCGCATTAAAAAAAATACTTTCGGCTTTGTCTTCACAAGTGAAAGTTAGTAGTGTTAAACTACCTACAATAGATAAGCCCCACAAGATAAAAGACGACAATCAATCAATTCATAATGGGGTAATTTATGAAAAATCTGACGTTAGTTTGCGAAGCGAAAGTCAAACTATCTCCAAGCCTAAACGAGGGCGAAAACCCAAGCGGGTTAATTGAAGCGCGTGTCACCACATGGGGTGCGCGTGAAGGCGCTGATGGTCGCAAATTTAACTATCAGCCAGAAGGTTTTGCTGAATGGGCTGCTGATTTTGCAGAATCCGATAAGCCTTTGCCAATGTTCATAAATCACAATGATTTGGGTATGCCTGTTGGTGAATGGACTGCCTTTGAATTTGATGATGATGGCATGAGTGCCACAGGTCGTTTATTCCTGAATACTGTTGGTGGTAACGACCTTTATACAGTTCTCAAAGAATCTCCCAATATGTTTGGCGGTGTATCTGTTGGTGCATACGCAGAAGAAGCACGTTGGGTTGATGTAAAGGGTCAACCATTTGAAAATGGTCCTGATGGCACAATGTGGTCAAATCCTGATTTTGACTATGAGCAAGCCTACTTTCAAATCATCAAAGGTGGTTTGCAAGAGGTTTCCGTTGTGATGTACCCAAACAATCCCAATGCGGAAATTCATAAGCTGGAAGCGTTTGACGCAGAAGGTAATTTGAATCCAAGAATTTTGGAAAAGGCTTTGCGTGAGGCTGGTCTTAACAAAAAGGATGCGACCACCGCATCTAGTATCTTCAAACGAGTAATGAGTGAGCGTGATGCTTCCGTGAAAGTTGAAGTGACCCCAACTCAGGGTGAGCCTGATGCGGTGGTGTACGAAGCTGAAACCGAGAAACTTCTCAAAGCACTTGAGATGCGTGACTTGGAAAAAGCACTATCAAAACGCCTTAAATAAGGAAATCAAAATGTCAGTCGAAAAAATCCTTGAGAAAGTTGAAGCAATTGAAACTGCTCAACTCGCAAAAGTTGAAGAAGTTAAGCAACAAGTTGCTCAAACTGTGGACACCGTAAAAGCGGAAATCCAAGAAAAAATGAACTCTTTGGAAGCCAAAGTCGCTTCTATCCAAATCCCTGAGTTCATTCGCCCTCAACACCACACCGTTCGCGGTGATGTGAACCGCCGTGTGCGCGAACAACTCGCTCAATTCACAAAAGAAGGCAAAGGCGTCTTCCAAGAATTGAAACTGTGGGAATCCGAAGACCAACACACTGCTTACTTGAAAGAAGCCTCGGCTTTGACAGGTTCTGGTGCTGGCGTTGGTGGTCGTACCGCTTATGACCCAGTGTTCCACGCTCTGCGTTTGGTCAACCCATTGCGCGGTGTGTCTCGCAACGTGGCTACTGATGGCGCAACCTATCAGTTCCGCGCTAAAACAGGCAACGCTGGCGCTGCTTGGGGCTACACCATCCAGAACAACGGTTCTGCAACCACAGAAGCCACAAACATTTGGCAACTGAACTTGCAAGACTTGAACGTTCAATTCCCAATCCGTACTGCGGCTTTGGATGACATTGACGGTTTGGAAGCAAACGTGGTTGACGATATGTTGGTTGAATTCAGCCAAGCCGAAGGCGGTTCAATGATTCGCAACAACGACCAATCTGGCTCTACCACTACTACCTACGGTGGTACAAACGGTTTGCGCGGTTTGGATTACTATCCCGGCTCTAACGCTTCTTACACTGGTGGCACTACTTCTGTGGCTGCTTTCGGTACATCTGGCACAGGCGCTACTGCTGGCTTGCACAGCTTGGCAACCTACGACCAAATCACTACCAACGGCAATGCTTCTGCCAACAACGTGACTTTTGATGACGTTATCAACCTCATCTACGCATTGCCACAACAATATTGGTCAAACAGCAACAAGTTTGTTGTTTCTCCATTGATGTTGGCTGCTATCCGTGGTTTGAAAGACGACAACGGCACTCCTGTGTTTGAGCGTATGTCTCCGCTGATTTCTGACGGTATCGTTGGCAAGCTGTTGGGCTTTGATGTGGTTGTGAACAACTACTTGGATGCTCCTACTGCTGCTGGTGGTTCTGCTGGTACAACCAACTGCTTCCCAATGTTCTTCGGCGATTGGTCACGTGGTCACACCATTGTTGACCGCCTGAACATGGTGTTGCGCCGCTACGAGCAGACAGCCCCCGGCTTTATCACATTCTTCGGCGAGAAGCGTTTGTGCTCAAGCGTGGTTGACCCCTTCGCTATCGTGCGTTATCGCTCGACTGCCACAGGTGCTTAATAAGAACGGGGGGCTTCGGCTCCCCTTCTTTCCATGTTTTTCTAAGGATTCAAAATGAGCGCAAAACAAAAAATCATTGAAGGCATCAAACAGTCGTTACAAGAAAACAAGCAAGTCAAGATTGATTTGCGTGAAGCATCTGCCCTGACAGGTTCGGGCGCTGGTGTTGGTGGTCGCACCTACTTTGATGATGCGTTTGCTGCTCTGCGTTACGCTAATCCCTTCCGTATGGGTTCACGTAACATTGCAACCGCCGATAGTTCTGCGGTGCAATTCGTTGCCAAAACTGGTAACGCAACAAACCAAACTAACCCTTGGGGTTACACATTCACGCCTAACAGCGGTACACCTAGCACATCCACAAATACATGGCAATTGCCTACCCGTGTGTTGACAGCGCAGTTGCCAGTTCGTTTGGCAGCTTTGGATGACATTAACGGTTTGGTTGATGAATTGTTGGCTGACTTGGCTTTGGAATTTAGCCAACAAGAAGCTGCTTCAATGGCAATCAACAACGATCAATCTGGCACAACCACTACTACAACTGGTGGCGAATCTGGTTTGCGTGGTTTGGATTCATATCCTGCTGGCTCTGCTTCTGCTTATGGCACTTCTGGCACAGCCATTACCAATGGTCGCCACACAATCGCAACCGTGTCTCTTGGTGGTTCTCCAATCGCTTACAACAACATGGTCGCAGCTACTTCTGCTTTGCCAGCACAGTATTGGGCTTTGCCTAGCACCGCATGGCACATTCACCCAGACATGATTCTCATGTTGCGTGAATTGAAAGATACTGCTGGTTTGCCATTGTTCTTGGAAATCGGTGATGCTGATGGTGCTGCGGTTGGTCGCGTGTTTGGTTTCCCTGTGATTCCAAACCCATTCTTGTCTACGGCTTATCCAATCTACTTGGCAAACTGGGAACGATTCCTGACAATTGCTGATGTAGAAGAAATGAACGTGCAGATGATGGACCAAACGGCTCCCGGCTTTGTGACCATGTATGCTGAGAAGCGTGTGGTTTCTACTGTGCGCGACCCGTTTGCTGGTGTTCGTATCAGCGCAGCCTAAGAGGTAAAAAATGGCAGTTGAAAATCAAACACTCGCTCCGTTTTACTCAGCACAACGTAATCCTTTCAATTACGCTAAGACTGAGCAAATCTCGCGTGACATTTCAACCGCTTGGCTGACTATTGAAGAATTGCGTCAACAAATCAACCTTTGGGATGACACAAGCCAAGATACATATCTTGAATCGCTAGAACTTGCTACACGCATGGCAATTGAAGATTTCATTGGCATGGCAATCAAGGAAACTGGATATAAGGTGTACTACGCAAACCTTGGTTTGTATAATACCAATGTCTACCTTGATTTGCCAGAAGTTTCCCAAAGGAATGGTCTTGTTGAAGGCGTTGTGATTGATTCGGTGGAGTGCTACACAACTAGCAACACCGTTCCAGAAGTGATTGACCCTGCTGAGTATTCATACGACCCAACAGGCAATCAGGTCATTCTGAATTCAATTCCTAACACGCTGAATCAACAAGTCGCAAATCCGATTGTTGTCAGCTATACGCTTAATTCATCTCCATTGGCTGATTACCCTGTAATCAAGCAAGCGGCTTTGATGTTGTTCACGCATCTTTATAACAATCGTTCAACTGTGTCTGAAAAGTCACAGGTTGAAGTGCCTTATGGTATGCAAGTGCTGTTGCGCCCTTATAAACCTTTGGTGATGTAATGATTAAACGGTACGAGCCAATCACGGTTAAGAATGTCGTAAACGGCGTCAATGAACTTGGCGAATATACGACTACGCTTACCGACTGGTTTCAAACTCGTGGTTTGGTTCACGACTTGGCTAACACCTTGCGAATCTCTGAGCGTTATCGAGTCTATTCTGATTTGATGAATATCACGCTCAACCTCACGCCAAACACTCGAGCCATTGTTGATGTGCAAGAAGATTATTCTTTCTTTTTTCGAGGAAAAGATTGGCGTATCACGGATTGCCGCGAATCGAATGACCGACAATATGTGACGTTTATTTGCTATCGCAACGACCCAACAACACCCGTATAAACATGGCGACACAACTCAACCCGTATGATATTGGCACAGCCGTTCAATATGAATTGGCTGGTGTTGTCACGCCTGTTCCCGTTTATGCGGCTTTCAACAGAAATTTTGCAAAAGAGCCAAAGTTCTTGACTTGGGTTCTTCGTAACATTCATCAACCCGTTTACACGGGTCAAACTCAATCAAATAAAGGTATTGATCGCCCAATCTTTCAGGTGAATATATACGCTCAAAAGATGGATGATGCTTTTAATTTGAGTAACAGCATATTACAATCATTACATGGTTATTCTGGTCAATTCGGTGGCGCTTCTGGCTTCTTTGTAGCCAAGGTTGACATTGATTGGCTGTTTAACACTTATGATAATGAACTAGGGTTGAACCAGATTGTGCTGGATTGCACCTTGGACATTCCGACATGACAAGATTAATAATTAATCTCTTTTGAAAAAGGAAAAATCAAAATGGCACTCATCAATAAAGTCTTGCCCGGATATGTAGCAACTCTTTGGGCGCAAGATGCAGCAACTCCCGTTCCATTGACTGACGCTCAGTTGGCAACATGGACAGGCCAAGTCGCTGACATTATCGGCACTACTGCTGGTGGTACAGGCACAGACGGTATCCAAATCCCCGTTGAAGCAGTCCCCGCTTTTGGTGCTGATGACGCATTTGCCGCATACAACGTGGCTGGCGCTCGTACTGGTGCAAAGATCACCACCCAAAACCAAGTGACTTCTTTGACTATCACTTGCCCTTGGAATCCTGCTGACGCTGCTCAGTTGCAAGTGCGTGATGATGGTTACAACGGCACAATCGTGCGTACTTACGTTGTGGCTGTGTATGACGGTACTGACACAGTTGCCTACGCTTTCAACGCTATGGTTGGTGGTATGTCTTGGGATATGTCTCCAACCGCAGAAGGTAAATTCATCTTCACTCTGCATCCCGTTGGTGGCAACTCTTACGGCTGGTCTAACAACGCCTAAAAAAAGCCCTTCGGGGCTTTTCTTACACTATGACAACAATACAAAATTCAGACGATCTTTTCGCATACATCGTAAGCCAATCCAATTCAGGTCAAAAGAATTGGTTTGGTTTTACACAACAACGCATTGCTGGCATCCATCTTGCCTATCAAATGGCAATCGCACACGGAAACACAATGTCACCCGAGGAAATCGCTGACTTCGTTGTAGGATTGAACAATGCAATCTTCAACAAGTTGGTCAAAGGTGACAAGTAATGGCAACCATTGTCAAGTATGAGTTTGTAGGCTTCAAGGAATTACAAGAAGTCTTTGCACAACTTGCAGATGACTTTGGCCCAAAAGACCAGAACAAGATTCTTCGTTCTGGTGTCAGACAAGCCATGAATCCTGTATTGGCAACGGCAAGAACGCTTGTTCCCGTTGATACAGGTGCGCTTCATGCATCCTTGCAATTAGAAGTTCGCAAGCCAACTCAAAAAGACCGCAGAAGTAAATACATCACTGCATCTGATACTGTTATCGGTGCTGTAACAACTGCTCCAGCAAGAAAGTTGGCTCAGAAATCGTTTAAAAATGCCAAAACTGGTCAAAAGCAAGTTGGCATTAAAGTTGATGGAAGGGCGAATTTCAGCGAATACGGGTTTAATCATTATGCCCGTGAAGTTGGAACTGCTGCTGTTCCCGCACAGCCATTTATGCGACCTGCCCTAGAAAGCAATTCGCAAAACGTGGTTGATTCTCTCGCTGGGCATCTCCGCACAGCAATTACAAAATACAAAGCACGACAAGCCAAGAAAGGTACACGATGAATCAATTTGCAAACGCTTTAGGTAAGGATTTCCTCAAGCACAAAGACATGGTGCGCACTCGCACTTTTGTGATGGGTGGACATACATTCAAAGTCAAAGTTCCGCTGACTGTTGAGTTTGAAGCAATGCAAAAACGCATCGCCGAAATTGATGACGGTAAAGCTGAACAGTATTACCAAGAACTTGCAGAGCCATTGAAAAACGGTGGCGACAAAGTAGAAGTATTGGAAAACGACATTTTGGTTGATGGTCGTTCAATTCGTGAGGCGGCAAAGAACAAAGCGTTAATGCAAGCCCGTATTACAGAAATGTTTAAGCTGCTTGTGCCAGAGGAAAAAAACTTTGACATGAGCAGTATCACTTATGAAATGATTGAGGAATTGTTCCCCTTTCCTGTGCAAGTGCAAGTCATTGAGAAAATCGGCGAAGTCATTTCACCTGCGTACGCTGAAACAAAGGGAAAATAACGGGGTCAGTCCGTAGGCAAGTCAAAGCGTATTTGACCGCCAACGGAACTGACCCTGACACAGTAGACGAGGAACGCTTCACCGACATTTGCATCATGTATGCAGATGGGATGATTGGCAATCGTGGAACGATAGAAGTGCTTGGCGCATTGACCGCTGGCATTTACAATTACATGAGGGCTGATGGTCAAAGAGCGTTCAAACTTGAAGACATAATTCCAAGGGGATATGAGTATCTTTATCCACCGCCGACAGAACAAGAGAAAAAAGAGCAGGTGAACAATGCGTTGTTTGCCTTCATGCAGTCGGCTCCCAATGCGCCGAGCAAAATTCTAAAAGGTGAATAAATGGCTATTCTCGCAAGACTTGGTGTTGTTTTAGGCTTGGATTCGGCTGAATTCCAGCAGGGTCTTGCGTCTGCTGGCAAAAAGCTAGAAGCGTTTGCCAATACAGCCAACACACTTGGTAAAACAGGTGCTTTGGCTTTTGCAGCTATGGCTTATGAGGCTGGCAAACTCGCCGATGAGTTGTCGGATACAGCCAAAGCAAACGATGTAACGATTGAATCTGTGTTGAAACTTCAACACGCTTTGATGCTATCTGGTGGCGAAGCTGAAAACGCTGGCAAGATGCTTAATTCGTTTTCAAACTTTATTGATAAAGCCGCAACAGGAAACGAAGACGCTCAAAAATCTTTTGCCAAGATGGGCATTTCTCTGAAAGACCTTGCCAATCTTTCTGCCGAGGATTTGTTCAAACGATATGCAGAAGGTCTTTCACAGATTGATGACACGGCAACACGCGCAGCCAAAGCCAACGATGCTTTTGGTAAGGCTGCGAAAGGCGTTGATTTCCGTTCATTCAACGATGAACTTGAACACGGCACAGGCTTAACTGCGGAATACGAAAAATCCATTGCTGATGCTGCTGATGCATGGGATATATTGCAAAAATCTCATCATGAATTTGTGACAAATTTTGCTGGTGGCATGGGAACTGTTCTCAAGCAAACGCTGGAATACATGGAACAAATCTCTGACAAAACAAACATTGTTGGTGAAGTTGCAAAAACTGTATTCCAAACAATTGCTGTTCTTGGTTCAAACGTGGCATTTGTATTTAAAGGCATTGCCGATGAAATCATGCACACGATTGATAACGCCAAAATTTTGGCCACCGAAGGTGTTGCAGCGGCAATCAAATTTAACCAAGAATATGAGCGTTCACAAAATGCAAATCGTGAACGTCTTGATGAATATCAACGCCGTGTAATGGGCGGTGGTGGCGGCTATGGTGGTGGCGCTTCCAATTTCCAAGACCCGCGCCGTTTAGACAATAAACCCGCAGAAGCAGCAGGTGCAAAGCGAGTTGTTGAATTATCAAAGTCCGCGCAAAAGATTCAGCAAATGCTGGAAATGGCAAAACTCATTTCTGTTGAATATGAGCGGCATTTAAATTTCAATCTGCAAAACTTGAAAACTCAAGGGCAGATGATTTACATGACGGAGAATCAAAAGAAAGTTCAAGAAGCAATCAACAAAATTTCAGATGATGTTGATAAAAAACTTGATGAAATCCAAAAGAAACGTGAAGAAGCTGCCGCACATGGTGCAGACAAATCCGTTTTGAAAGAACTTGATAATCAGGCTCAAAAGGTTCGTGAACTTGGTGATGCTTACAAACAACTTACCGAAACAGAGATTGAAAGCCAAGTTGCGGCTCAACAATCTTTTGAGTATGGTTGGAGCCAAGCATTAAAGCAATATCAAGAAGATGCACAAAATGCAGCCAGAGTTGCTGGTGATATGTTTAATTCTGTCACTAGCAATATGTCTTCTGCGATTGATAACTTCGTTCGCACAGGTAAATTCTCGTTTAAAGATTTTGCTCGTTCGGTCATTCAAGACTTGATTGCAATCCAAATGAAGATGCAAGCAATGCAAATGTTTGCTGGCATGGGTGGAATCCAAGGAATTTTCAGTTCTTTAACTGGTGGTCAATACACGCCCGGCTCAAACAGCTTTGTTGGTCCAATGCCAGCGGCGGCTGATGGCGGCATGATTAACGGACCAACGTTGGTTGGTGAAAATGGCCCTGAGATTTTCATCCCGCAATCTTCTGGAACGGTTATTCCTAATCAACGTCTTTCAAGCACAATGAATAGCCAGCCACAAATTGTTTATAACGGCCCTTACATTGCCAACATGAGCGCAATTGACACGCAATCTGCACAACAGTTTTTGACTAAAAACAAAACAGCGGTCTATGCGGCAAACATGAGTGCATCGCGTAGTATTCCAGCATCGAGGTAAGTATGAGCCTTCAAAACATTCTTTCAATCTGCGAATCGGTTGGTATCAATGACCACCGATTTATTGGTCAAACTTTGAGCCGCAACCAAAGAATCAGCACTTCTGAAATTCTTACAGTTGTTCCGTTTGAGTTTGAACTCAAGCCTATGAATTATCTGTATTACAGCAGAAGCCGCAACATTTTGAATGGTTTGCGTAAGGCTGACAAAGCCAATGAACAGACTTTGAATTTTGGCGATACTGGTTGGTTGAATTACATCAAGTACCGTGGCGACATGACAAGTTCGCAGATTTCCGCTTGTCAATGGCAGACTGCAAGCGCAAACAAAACTTTGGTGCTTGGCAGCTTACCTGCAATTTCATCAACTGCATTTATTGTGCGTGAAGGTGATTTTGTCCAACTAGATCGCTATGCGTATATCGTGACTGCTGATGTATTGCGTGGCTCTGGTTCTACTGTGAATATTCCTGTGCATCGCACTTGCCTTACTACGTTAGTAAGCCCACAAAATGCTGTGATTGGTCAATACGGAACAACGGTTGCAATCAATGGTGCTACTCATATTGGCATCACGTTTCCAGTGATTATGCGGGAGTATCCAACTTACACGCTTATCCCGATTACAAATGACAGCTTCATTCAATGGGCGGGTCAATTCAGAGCAATCGAGGCGGTGCTATGAATGTAATCCCACCCGTTGCTGGAACTAGAAGCATACGAATTGCCGATTTTGTTCGTGTCAATACTGGCGTGGACATTTATCGCTTTGCGACTACTCCAGTTCCGCTAACAATTCCTGCTGTTGATTCACAACCATTTTCTGCTGTTGGGCAGTTGATGAAAGTTGGAGATGTTCAACGCGACATTAAATCAACTGCAAATGAAACATCAATGAGCCTGATTGGTATTGACACTGCATTGCTTGGATGGGTGCTTGGTCAAAACGTAAAGGGTGCTCGCATTGAGATGTGGCATGGTTTCTTTAACGAAAACAATGAACTCTTGACAAGCGGTGGAACTGGTGGGTTGTATCAGTTTTTCAATGGGTATATCAATTCATTTGCTATTTCAGAGCAATGGTCGGAAGAAACTCGTTCTTACCTTGGCGTGATTACTGTATCTGCTGCATCTACTCAATTGATTTTGCAAAATAGAAAAGCTGGTCGTTATACCAATAACAACTCATGGCAGTTCTACAACCCGACAGATACATCAATGAATCGCATCTCACAAATTGAGACACTTTATTTTGCTTTTGGCAAAGATGTGCCAACAGAATAATGAGAATCAGAGACGCATCACCTTTTGACATTCCAGTTTTGCTGGATATGCTGAGACGTTATCGCCGATTAACGCCATTGCCATTTTTGGCTGATGCTGATGATGAGGAATACATTACTCGTTTGCTTACTGAATTGATGGCTGGTAAAGGCTTGATATTGGTAGCTGAAAAAGAAACTGTTGTCGGAATGTTGATTGCGTCAATTGCTCCAAGTATGTGGTCGCCAGATCACTTACTGATGACAGAGATGGCCTATTGGGTTGATGTTGAATACAGGGGTGGAACTGCTGGTTATCGGCTTTTGGCAGAGTATCAGCAAAGAGGCGCTGCAATGAAAGCAGAAGGTCGCATTTGTAATGTGTTAATCAGTAAAATGAGCAACAGCCCGAATCTTCAATATCAGAAGTTCGGATTTGAAAAACTTGAAGAAATGTGGGTATCCTAAATGCCAGCGTCATTAGTTGTTGCTTATGAAGCATTTGCTGCTTATTACGCAGCCAATACAGCATTTGCGTTTGTTGTAAACGTCATTGCATCTTCAATTATTTCAAAGGCTCTTGCCCCAGACATTCCAGATGGTTCAGGCAGTTCGCCTAATCCGGGTTCAAGACAGCTTATTCCGCCTGCTGGTGACAACAAATTGCCAGTGGTGTATGGCTCTGCCTATGTGGGTGGAATCATTACGGATGTGAGCATTACAGCAGACAACAAAACGATTTATTATGTAATCGCTTTGTCTGAGGTGACAAATACAGAATACGGTGGAACGCCTGATTCCATTACATTCGGAAACATTTATTACGGTGGAAAGCGGTGTCAATTCGCCGGTGATGACCCTACAAAGGTTGTCGGCCTTGTGGATGAATCGACAGGTTTGGTGGATACGACTATCAGCGGCCACTTGAATATTTATTGCTATCCAAATGGGTCAAATAGCGCGTCTCCATCTGCGATTAGTGTGATGAGTGCAAGCGACTTAACGTATAAGTGGACAAGCACAAATTTGATGAGCAACTGCGCGTTTGCCATCGTTAAGTTGAATTACAACTCTGATGCTGGCGTTACCTCGTTGCAGCAAACAAAATTCCAAATCACAAATAGCCGTACCGAAACTGGAGCGTGTTTTTATGATTACATGACCTCAGAGCGTTACGGTGCTGCGCTTTTGCCTTCGCAGATTGATACTGCAAGTCTTGCTGCTTTGACTGCATACTCAAATGGAGCGTTTACATATACCCCATCTGGTGGTGGAAGTGCTACGCAAGCACGATTTAAATTTGATGGGACTATTGATACAGATCAGCCTGTGATGAGCAATTTGCAAGCAATGTCTTCTTGTTGTGATTGCTTGATTAAATACAACGAAATCGTTGGCAAATGGGGCGTTATTGTGCAGCAGCCAACTTATACGGTGGCGATGGACATTAACGACACAAACATGATTTCCAGTTTGTCTGTCACGCCGATAGACCTTGCCAGCAGCTACAACATTGCAGAAGTCAAATTCCCCGATGGCAGCGCAAAAGATTCATTCAATACTGCCACATTTGACTTGGCTGTTGTTGCTCCTGCTTTGCTGTATCCCAATGAGCCGGTGAACAAGCAGGTTTTGAATTTGCCGCTGGTGAACAATAACGTTCGCGCTCAGTATCTTGCAAACCGATTCTTGAAAAGCGCAAGAGAAGATTTGCAGCTTCAAGTCCGCATTGACTTTTCTGGTCTTCAACTTGAAGCAGGTGATGTGGTCACTGTGACCAATGCAAACTACGGATGGACTGCAAAGCCATTCCGAATTACAAAAGTTACTGAATCGTTCGCTGATGACGGAACAGTAACGGCTGCACTTTTCCTGTCGGAATTCAATGCGTCTGTTTACGATGACGTTTCTGTAACGGCTTTCACACCTGCTGCGAATACTGGCCTAAGTAACCCCGCTATTTATGGCAATGTTCCTGCTCCCGTAGTAAGCAATGTCATTAGTTCAGGGTATCGCCCTTCGTTTGATGTGACGATTACAACGAGCAGCGCGGGTATTACGCAATACGCCGAACTCTGGTACTCAACCGTTTCAAATCCAACGTCTACGCAGCTTACATTGGCTGGCACATCTGAAATTGCTCCGAACGGGAATCCATATACGCCAAACACTGTATTGCCAGCGATCAACATTGCTGGTCTTGCTGCGGGTACGTATTACTTTTTCTCTCGGATGCGCAACTCGCTTCGCGCTAGTCCATTTTCACCTGCATCAATTGCTTTGACATGGAATCCAGTTTGGATTAATGATGTTCAAAGTTTTATTTCCGCTGGCAATCGTTTATCATGGGACCCAGTGGAAAGCTATCGCCTCGCTGGTTACAAAATTCGTTTCCAATATGGCGTCAACTACGATTGGGGAAGCGCAAACAATCTGTTTGAAGGTGTGATTACACCAACGGTTTATGACGCCACTGGATTGCCAAGTACCCGTTTGACGGTTTTGATTAAGGCTGTTGACACAGAAGGCCATGAATCAATAAACGCCAATTCTTTGGTTTACACACCGGGCGGAGTGCTGAACTCAAACACGGTTTACACATACGACTTCAAGGCAAATGGTTGGCCCGGCACAATCGTGAATGGCTCCATTGTGGGTGGAAACCTTGTTGCAACAACAACTGATAGTTTCTATGGATATGATGACCAATCTTTTTATGGATTAGATACGGCTTCGTTCTACGACTTAACAAGCGTGAATCAGTTGACATATACGACTAGTCAAATCTATGTGACTGGTGCTGTGACAGGCTCTTTGGGGGCGTTGACAACTGTTTTACAAGGCAAAGATGCCACCATTGAATATCGCCGTGTAAGTGGTGTCTCGTTCTATGGGCCAGATGCGGACAGCTTGTATGGCGCTGATGATGCGGCAAGTTTTTACGCGCCTGATAGTGGCTGGTCACTGATGCCGGGCACATTGGCGATGGCAAATGACTATTACCAATTCCGAGTAACGATTGGCGCTGGTACGGTTGGCGAAATTGATGGTATGTACTTCACAGTCGATGCCCCAACCATTGTGGAAGTATTAAGCAATTACACAGTAAACGGCACTGCGATTGCCTATACCAAGCCATTCACAAATATCACGGCTGTTTTGGCTACTCTGCAAGCAAATGTTTTAGGCGTGGTTTCGTTAGAAACTGACAAAACTTTACCGTTAGCACCTAAAATCACTGGATACAATTCTGCTCATGCGGCTACTGTCGGAGCCAAAGCCGACATAACACTTCAAGGATATTGAAAAAATGGCATATTCAGCACCACCCGCAAGAACGGAGATTTCGGATACATATCCGAATCCATCTAACGCCGTTGCTCGTGTAGGCTTCGGCAAACTTTGGGACTATGTGACAGGGCTTTTGGGTTCGACTGGAAGTCCTACGGCTGCAAAAGCCGCATTGCTCATTCCTTTGGATATAGATTTTACAAACCGCATTATCAATGGTGCAATGATGATTGACCAGCGTAATGCGGGTGCTAGTGTTACACCTGCTAGCGGTCAGTACGTTGTTGATCGTTTTCGATATACAGCTTCTCAAGCAAGTAAAATTACACAGCAAAGATCAACAACAGCCCCAAGTGGTTTTGTAAATTCACTTATTTCAACAGTTTCATCTGCCGTAACAGCAGGGGCTACTGATTATTTTGGAATTGAGCATCTAATTGAAGGGTTTAACGTTGCCGATTTAGGATGGGGAACCGCTAGTGCTCAGTCCGTAACTTTGTCAGTTTGGGTTCGTTCAAGCGTAACAGGTACATACGCATTGCGTTTTACAAACGACAGTTCAAACCGTTCTTATGTTGCGACTTATACGATCAACTCTGCCAACACGTTTGAATATAAGACAATCACTCTTGCTGGAGATACGTCTGGCACTTGGTACACGGACAACAGAAGCGGAATCACTGTTTGGTTTGATTTGGGCTCAGGTTCAAATTACAACACAACAGCGGGAACATGGGCTGCTGGTAATTACACCCGCACAAGTGGCTCTGCAAATTGGATTGCTAACGCTGGAGCCACCTTCTACATCACTGGCGTTCAACTAGAAAAAGGCACAGCCGCAACTGGTTTTGCTTACCGCCCGTATGGTACTGAGTTGGCTTTGTGTCAGCGGTATTATTCCGAGTTGGGCCTGTCTCTTGTGGGTCGAGTGGAAACATCGGCAAACTCAACTTTGTCTTCAAGCACTCCTGTGAAAATGAGAGCATCGCCAACAGCGACTGTGATTACTACATCATCGGCATTGATTGTTCCTGGTGTTAACGCTTACGCAATTTCTAGTTCGCTTGTTACAGCAGCTTATACGGATAACGGCGTTAGGCTGACATTCGGAGGTTCAACTGGAATGACCGCTGGTAACGTAATTCAAGGTAATGCTGACCGAATTGTTGGCCTAAGCGCGGAGCTATAAATGTATAAACTTTGTCCAAAAGATTTTCTTGGTACTCAAACTGCTGTGATTCGTGCAGCAGACGAGGCTTGCATCCCCTTCGACCCCGCCAACACAGACTACCAAGCCTATTTGAAATGGCTGGAAGAAGGCAATACGCCCGAACCCGCTGATGGCGATGTGGCTCCTGTTGTTTCCGCAAAGACAACGACCAAGTAACAAAGGAAAACAATCATGGCTACGCTGGCATATCAACGGTCTATTTTTCGCTCGTCTTACAACCCTTTAGTGGGTACAACTGAGGCAACGATTTGGCCTAAGAATACGGCGTATGCTTTTCCTGTTGCTGCATCAATAATGACGCTTTACAGCACTTCGACTGCCGATACAACGCAGTCGGTGTTGATTGAAGGTCTTGACGCTGATTACAACGAAATCTCCGAAGTGTTGGTGCTCAATGGCCAAACTGGCCGAGCATCAACATTTTCGTATTTGCGCGTGAACACTTTAACGGTGCTGGTCGATAGTCCTGTGGGGAATCTATCATTCGGTACGGGTGCGGCTACTGCTGGCGTTCCTGCAAATACGTATGGTTATATCCATGCTGGTGATAACGTGAGCAATTCGGCGGTCTATACCGTTCCTGCTGGGTATACATTGCAATTGTCATCTAGCTCCATCTCTGCTGGTGGTTCGAGTGGCTCTCAAGTGGTTACGGCAAAGTTTTATAGTCGTGTCGTTGGTAGTCGTTATCTGACTGCAAACATCACGATTGCAAACAGTTTCCAGTTTTTCCCGTACAACCCAAATCTCGATATTCCTGAAAAGTCAGACGTTTATAACAACGTGGCCACCAGTTCAAATACAGCCTCTGTTTCTGCTACGTTTAACGGGTGGCTGATTCGCAACAACATTGCACGGGGTTGAGATGGACAATCAAGCACTTTTTAACATTGCCGTGGCTTGTGCTGGTGGCCTTGCGTTGTGGGTTCTTAACTCGATGACGCGTCAAATTCAAAAGCAGGACGACAAAATCACGCTTTTAGAAGAACGTCTCTCGACTTTAAAAGATACATTGCCGCATGACTATGTGCAAAAGCAGGATTACCGCGAAGATATAAAAGAAGTCAAAGAGATACTTCGCCAAATCTTCGACAAGTTGGATAACAAGCAAGACAAAGCAGTGTGATGTGGACCCGTTCAGCCTTCTCATGTTGGCACAAGGTGCAGTCAGTGCAATCCGCACTGGTTGTGAGATGCTTCAACAGGGTAAGGCAGTCATTGATGAATTTAAATCTGACACTGAAAGCATTGTTGGCGAAGTCAAAGCCACAGTCGAAGATTTGCGAGGATTGTGGGATTGGGCACGAGGGCTTTGGGAGCAAATTGCTGGCGCATTTGGAGTTGTTCCATCAAAGCCACCAACAGTTGAAGCAGCATTGCCAACAGCGCCAATCGTTGAAGCGCCCAAGCCTGTGGCGAAAAAGAAATCAAAAACGCCGCAACGAGAACTGACTTACGAAGAATACAAAGCAAAAGCAATACACGATGTTTGCGAACAACTCAAAGTATTTTTTGAGGTTCAAAGACAATTAAAACAGCATTGTCGCGAACTTGAGGAACAGTCACTTACAACAGAACGAATTGCAGATAGCGCGATTGACAGGATTGAAATTGAAACGCAACTGATTAATTTGTCAACACAGATTCGAGAAGCAATGTCTTGGACTCCAGAAGATTTGGGTTTGCAAGATATGTATAAAAGATTCTTGAAGATGTATGACCTAATTCTTGAGGAACAGGAATTTGAACGACAACGGAAATTGATGAACGCGAGGAAAAAAAGATGGCAACAAGAAGCGCGGCGCAATTTCAGAATCGACCTAGTAATGTGGGCGGTAGCAATGTCGGTGGTAGTCAGCGTGTGGTGGTGGATGATGGTTCAAGTAGTTACGTTGACTGGCTACTATACGGAATGATTTTTTTTGCTTTGGTGGCATTTATTACTTTGCCAATTTCGGCAATGATTTTGATGGAAGCCAAGAAAACAAATGCAGTTTCACAAGCGGCTTTGACTGAAACCAAAAAACTGCAAAGAGAACTGAAACCAAAGAAAGAGGAAGATGATGAATGAACTAATGAACTTGCTCAAAGGTGCTGCGCCAGCCCTTGCCACAGCGGTTGCAGGTCCAATGGGCGGCATGGCGGTCAAAGCCATTGCTGACAAACTTGGTGTGCCAGCATCTATCACGGATGTGACCAATGCTTTACAAGAAAACCCAGACCTTGCATTGAAACTCAAAGAGATTGACACACGCGCATTTGAAGCCGAAACGAAAGCGGTGACTGATCGTTGGCAAGCTGATATGGCAAGCGATTCATGGTTGTCAAAAAATATTCGCCCCGGCACTTTGGTCTACATTCTGACCGCATATTTAGGTTTTGCTGTTGCTGATGGCTTTGGATTTCACATTGCTGAGTCATACGTCAGTTTGCTTGGACAATGGGGGATGTTGGTGATGACTGCTTATTTTGGCGGTCGTTCTGCTGAGAAAATCGTTGGAGTTTTGAAAGGTAACAAATGAAATTTTTTGAATATTTAGACAAACAAGGCGCGGAACTCACACCAGAACAGGTTGTTTGCCGTGTTGTGATGATGGTTTCACGCACACTTTGTGCGGTGATTTTGGCTGTGATTTTCACTTTGCTTTATGCGTTTTTTGACCCAACCATTGACAACAAAGAAATCTTTGCCATTCTTGGGCCAGCATTTTCAACCATCATTGGTGGATTCATTGGTTTGTTGGCTGGTATTAACTTAGCTGAACTCATCAAGAAATATCAACAACCAGAGGTAACACAAAATGAACTTAACCCCTAATTTCACATTTGAAGAATTAACTCACACCGATCATCGTGAGTTTGACAACACACCAACCGAGCATGAAAAATGCCAATTGACCCGAGGCGGTCCTTATGTGGAAATCAATGCCGTTGCAAACTTGCCGCGCTTGGCTGACTTTTTGGAGCAAGTTAAAGCATTGCTTGGTGGTAAACCAATCATTGTGAACAGCGCGTTCCGCAGTCACGCTGTAAATACAGCGGTTGGCTCTGCTGACCACAGCGACCATCGCCGTGGTTGTGCGGCTGACATTCGTGTTGTTGGCATGACACCTGACGAAGTGACCAAAGCAATCATTGCGTCAAACCTGCCATATCAGCAAGTAATCAGAGAATTTGCAGACCCAGCTAAAGGCAATGGTTGGACACACGTTGCAATAGTTACTTACGAAGATGACGTACCTGCAAAATCAAAACTGATAATTGATAAAGCAGGTGTTAGACCTTACGCATAAAACCATTTATACCCGCCGTGTTGTTTTCTTTTACCAGACAACACGGCTTGTATGTTTCCTTGATTAAAGCCATTTCGTTTTGCATCAGCTTGTGAATGAAATGATATTTTTTCTTTTGTTGTAATGGATATGCCGTAAATTGGTACGCTATTTTTATTGAATTCACCGCGTTTTGGTTTTACCAATCCATTTTTGATTGCATGCAGCAAATTTTCTGAATGAGTACAAGCCTCAAGATTGCATAAACGATTATCGTTTTTTATCCCGTTTATGTGATTGATTTCTAAACCATCTTTAATTGTTCCAACAAAAGTTGCATATACAACACGATGCGCCCTAAATGTGTATTGCTGACCATTTTTATATAGCCTTATGTGCAAATAACCTTTTTCATGTTTTGCTTGCTTTAGCAATTTTCCATTTCTTGAAAATTCGCCGTTAATGTTGCACAAGTAGTTTTCAAAATTTGGGATGGATTTCCACATATAACCTCATTCTTGGTTAATCATTCATAAAAGAATGTGGCAGGTAGTGAATGAATCTACTTTTCCCCCGCTAAAGGTAGCCACATAAAAATTATAAATGATTGTCAATCCTTACATTTTTGTTTAACGTGATTCATGACATCCTTGAGTTGCCAAAAGTAAAGGTCGCATCTACTACATTGGTAAATGCGGCCTTCATTTATTTTGGCTAGATGCTGTTCACGACCTCGCCAACCTGTGATGATTCTTGGGTAACCCCAAAACGTGCGGATTGTTTTAATCGTATTTGGCAGCGTTGTCGTCATAGGCTTTGTAAGTGGTTCTGTATTCCCACAAACCAGCCGCATAGGGGTAACGCAAGTCAAACAAACGGGCAAGATATGGGCTGTGGTTGTTGTTGATTTTCCACCCGCTGCCATTTTCTTGCAAGGCTGAATGATGACGCAAGAAATGAACGATTGTTCTGGCTGAATAGTGTTTGAAGCCTTTGCGGTGGACTTTGAAAGCCTCGTCCACAAACGCATACCAAATGTGCTGATTCTCAGGAAACCAGTTGATAAATTCTTTGGTGAATTGATCTGCGTTATTGGCAAGTAAAACGGTACAAGTTTTCATGATGATTTCCTTTTTGATGTTTAAGTTTCTAGTAATTGATTGACCAGATGCAGCAAGTCATGCTCATCCAATCCGTAATGACGGGCAAATGATTTTTTCCCCATTCCATGCACTCCCATGTTGCCTCTATGATGAATTGGGCAGAGAGGTATTACGGGCGCTAAGTCGCGTTTGCCGCCAAAGCGTCTTATGTGGTGGATTTCTGCAAAAGTTCCTTCATTTCCCAAATGAAAACAAAGTATGCACCCAAGACTGGCAACTTTGTCGTAATGCTTACGTTGCTCTTTGGTTGTCATTCTTTCCAACCTGCCCATGCAAAAAGTGATTCGTACATATACGTTTCCCAAAATGCCACGTTTCCCATGCCATGTTTTATTTTTGCTCTTTCCATAAAGTCAAAGCACATTTGAGCAACTTTTAAATGATCTGGCTTTCTCATGCTTCACCTCTTGCTCGGATTTCTGCTGCCAATATGTCTGTGATTTCTGTGTTTTGATTGTCTAGGTGCTTGGCACACGCCTCGCGTTCTTCAAGCACAGCCTCATGTATTTCTACATCGGTTTGATCTTCCCATTTCTTTTTCTCTTTAGACGATGCCGCTTCTGCTACCAGTTTGGCAAAGGCTTCAAGTTCAAATTTGATGCTTATCCATGAACCGTTTGAATGGCGCACAATGATTCGATTCGGCTTGCTGATGTCAAAGCCAGCCTGTCTAGCCATCTCAATGATTTCATCTTGTGTCATTTTTTAATCCCACAAACTTTTTCCATGTAGGCCAAATAAATCTGGTCAGAAGTTTTGTAAATCTCTTTATTGCCTTTGAAGTAGTACCAGACTTTCGTTTTGCCCCATTTACCTGTATCTGGGTTTCGTGGGGTGTAAGTCTCACGCGCCACGCCAGTTTGCGGATTGCTGTACTGACGAAATGCGCCTGTTTCAAGTGATAAACCCCACGTGTATTGCATTTGCAACTTGCAAAATTCATCGAATGTAAGTTCTTTCATTGGGTACTCCTACCTTCGGCTCGTGCTGATGATTCAAGAGAGCGCCAAACCTCAATCTTGGCCTCTGCTGCCACCATAAGCCAACGCAATCGTTCAGCTTCCGCAATTGCCTGTTGCATGGCAATCAAATGCGCTTTGTAGTCTGGATGCGAATATGCAAAGGTTTCTTTTGCCGATTCTGTGCGCTCACTTGACGAAGCCATTAAAGATGCTTTGACAGTCTTTCGATACTCGGTCATGTAAACCACATTGGCTTTTGCCTGTGCGTATGCTGGCGCGTTGTCTCTGATGAAATCCAACGCTTTGAATGGGCTAATGTCTTGTTCTGTCATGTCATGTTTTCCAAGAAAATCAATATCATTGCAAGGATTAAGATAATCTCTGGCGTATTCATTTTTTCTTTTGTGTTGTGTTTTTTGTACCTGCGCGACTAAAATACATAAATTCCAATGGCTTGATTGAAACTTGTTTTTTGCTGATTCCTGACAAAGTGCCATGCATCGGCTTCTTTTTTCTTGTGTCGTCAACAAATGCAGTCAGCGTTTTGCCTGCGGCAGATTGGCGAGATTCTGTTCTTAAATACGTTAAGAATTCAGGCATATACGTTTTTACATAATCTCGATGAAATACGTTAATTTTTTGTTTCATGCTGCCCTCATTGTTTTGACTTGATTGCGGATTTCATCACGGTTCAACCCCATGTTGAAAACGCTGTTCATCCTAAATTTGTTTCTGACCTTTGAATCGTATTTATTGCGGATTTCTTTGCGTGATTTAGGATTTGGTTTCTTTGCGTCTTCACCATTGCCAGCCGCATAGATTGCCCTTGGATACTCTCTACTACTGCCTTCCGCTTCGTTTGTGTATCCAATGATGTGAATCCTTTTTTCAATCCTTGGATTGTTTTTATTCAAACGTGAGATGACAGCAGAGATATTGAGTTTATCAATCTTGCAAGACATCTCTAACTCTGCTCTTGTTTGTGGCCCGTTACGTTCAAGTGAAGCAATGATTGCTCCAGTTGAAACACCGTGTTTTTTTTTGGTCATAGTTCTTGCACCGTGATTCGATACGCTTTGCCTTGCATATCTAGTACGTCAATGGTCTTGGCTGTTGATGTGAATTCATCATAAGAACCAAAATCAAATTGAACTTTTCCTACGTTGTCAATCAATCTACGCTTGTCCAAATCTATTAAGTTTTCACGTATGAGGAAAGCAATGTAATCGCAATATGCAATTGTTGGTTGTTTCATGCTGCTACCTTTGGAACAATTTGACGCGCCTTGCCATTCATCACATTCTTTCCAATAAATGCAATGGCATCTTCCATTTGTTTGACTGTGCAATGTTTAAGTTGTTCATCATGCAACTCGCAAACAACTTTGACCTTTTGCATTTCTAAGCCTGTAAATAAAAACGGTTTACCGCTTATGCCTCGTTGTGCCATATCGTGAATGGCATCTTGGGCATCTTCAATCTCTGGCATCCAATCTTGTCCAATGCCAAATGAAGCTAAGACTTCTGCCATGTTGACCAAGGCAATCAATGTCTCTATGTGTTCGCGTGTGCCGCGACCATGTAACACTTCATCCAATGCCGCATGGTTCTTTAAATGAAGCATTGTCCCTGCGGTTGGAACACTACTCACAAATTTCAATCCAGCCAAAACCCAATTGATTGCATCGGGTCTGACTTGTTTTGGTTTGTATTTACTTTTTTTACGCATGATTACTTTTGGCAAAAATGATTATTTGATGATGATGCACTCATTGGCGTGATGGATTCCTTTGCTATCCACATAAGATTCACCGCAACCCGCTGCCCATTCAATAAACATGACAACAAACAATGCGGAAATCAATGATGTAACAACAACTTGAGCAATACACTTAATGAACTTTTGCATGATTTTTTCCTTTGTGATGATTAAGAACATGAGTTGTATTATGCCTTAAAACATAGATGTATTACGCTTGTGGCAAAAATACAACTCATTTTTTAGTTAGTTAAACCAAAGATAGAAGCCATGCAGTATGCCAATGGGGAAAAAGATTGCGCCAGCAACCAAGAAGCCCCATAAAGCGTGAGCAAAGCAGGTAAAGATATGTGTGAGCCATGCAAAAATGCACAGCCAGCCGATGAACTCACCCATATCAGAACGGGATTGAGGAATCATCAAAATCAGCATCCTTTGGTGGTTGCTGCGCTTGTTCTTGATGTGCTGGCTTGCCTTCTGATTTGCCACCAACCATCTGCATCTTTTCCAAAATAACTTTGGTTTGAGACTTTTTCACACCGTTTTTATCGGTATATTTCTCAGTTTTCAGCTTGCCTTCAACATAGATGGTTTGATCCTTTTTGAGCCACTCACCACAGATTTCAGCCAAACGACCAAATGCGGCAATGTTTACCCATTCAGTTAGTTCTTTGGCTTCGCCTGTTGTTTTGTCTTTGTACTTCTCGCTGATTGCAATGCTGAAATTGCAAACTGCATTGCCGTTTGGCATAAATCGCATCTCTGGGTCGCGACCAAGATTACCAATGCCGATGAATTTATTTATTGCCATGATTAACTTCCTTGCTATTCAGATTGTTGATGACTGCGATGATATTACGCAGCATTTCTGGATTGTTTTTGTTCATCCATTCAAGTGATATTTCTTGCCTATAAAACTCTTGCGGACTATGGTATCTGCCTTCTTCTATATGCGGTTTTCTGTGTGAAATTGAAATAATTACTGTTTCACCATTCATGTTTTATGCTCCAAGTTCCATGATTAACGATTCGACTTCTGCAAGAAACTTGATTGATTCTTGCTCCATCTCTTTTATCAATTCTTCATCACGTTCAACACGCTTGACGAAAAGCTGATTCTTTTGTGGCAAGCGTGGGTCAAACGAAATGAAATCACACCACTCCCTGCCCGTAACCCACAATTGGCATTGAACCTGTTTCACGTACTCTGCTGGCATCTTGTCAGCAAAGATGTAATCCAAGTGCGTTGTCGTTTGTGGGCATTTGGCTTCCAAGATTCCTTTTTCACCAACCAAACGGTCAGGCGATACGCCAATCCATTTGATTGTTGGATGAAGCCAAAACCCTGTGCGTTCAACTAAAGTGTTTTGCTTGATTTCATAAGCCATACAAGCAAACTGCTCTTGTTCAACGCCCCATTCCATTGCCGCACTTGTGAATGATTCAATGGATTGGTTTGTAAGACGCTCTGCAACCAAACGCATCTTGTACTTGTTGCGTGTGATAGATTCGGCATTGCCTTTGCCTTTAGCCATAACGTTGTCAATGTTGCTAGCGGTAATGTGGCCTAATCTGGCAGCTTTCCAAGCATCTGAGCCTTGTTCAAGATTTTTGTATTCTTCAATGTTCATTTTGAACCCTTCATGTGGTTCAACATCAATTCGTTATAGCCACTAATGTCAACAACGTGGTCAAGAAATGTGTAGTCGCCATTCAACAATCGAGCAATTTTGTGCTGCATCATTTCCAAGGCTTCTTTTTGTACGTCTGTTAATTCATTCCAATTTGGGCTTGCTTGCATTACTGCCTTCAAACCTTGGCTGATTGATGCATGGCTTTCAAAGTTTCCATGTGTCTTCTGACGCTGTGCAAGGATTTTCTTTACTGTCATTTCGTTTCACCTTTTGAAAGTTCTGTCTTACGTTGGTCTTTTGCAGCTTCAAGTTGTTTGAGTGCCTCTTTATTGCTACCGACTACTTTTACGGCGGCAATGTATTCTGTTTTGAGTTTGTCCATGTCTTGCGTTTCGGCAATCTTCTTGACCAATGGTTCAACATCCAAAGTTTCTTCTTCGCCTTCTTCTGGCAAATCTTCACCTTCATAGATATAAAGAGCAATGCCGTGAAGCGCAATGGCTTTGACAAGACAACGCTGCATGGCTTTGTTCACTTCGCTTGCATTTGGGTTGGAAACTGGCTGATTGTTGTTGTTCATCACAGGCAAAAATGCAGTCCGTGATGCGCCAAAAGCTGTGACAGTACAAAACACCATCATGGTTTCGCCAAACATCTGAGGTTCTTTGTATTCCCAATTGGCATCTTTGTCTTCTTGCAAAAGTACATCAACGGCATAAGCCCAAGACAGATAGTTAAATCTGCCTTTCTTTTTCATCTTGTCCAATACGCTGATTTTGCGTAATTCACTAAAGGTTTTCATGGTTACTTCTTTCTAAATTCAAGGATTGCTTTTGCTCGGTCTGTTGCTGTTTCCTCGCAATACTGTGAGACAGCATCCCAGACCAGTTCACCGATTTCGGCATAACTGTGACCACGTTCTAGGATTTCTTTAAGTTTGGAAAAGACTTCATCGGAACCCAAGCAATCACCATTACGAATTGCATCAAAAAATACCGTTGGGTCTTGAATGTTGTATTCGCCAGTCAAAAGTTCTTCAACCAACTCATCGGTTGCTTCTTGTTTGGCGTATGCGTCTTGATATGGCTTTTCAAGCCAGTTGTCATATGCTGTCATGTGTTTTTTTCTTTTAATTTTGCCTGTGTATAAGTAATTAAATCTTCTGGAAAGTTGTAATGATCTACAACATCCATCAAATCTTTAATTTCCTCATCCGTCAAACTAATAAATTCACGCTTCTTGAGCAACTCTTTCTCACCACACCAGTTGCATTGACCTTCGTAGCCAATCCATTCTTTTTCAATAGGGCAGAAGTGATCTTTCATGTGTTCTTCTCCTTGAGTTTGGCTTCAACAGCTTCGACTAAATCCCTCAAGCTGCCACCTTCTTCCCAATCAATATCATCTTCTTCGTCCAGCCCAACCCATGTGCGTTGTTGTGGTGTGGACAGCTTTGCAAGAAGATTCTTGTCAGAAAGGATTGCTGCGGTCATTTGTCGCTCCCTTGTGGAAACGCTGGCAATGGCATCCAGTGTGTTGGAATAAAGCGATTTCCAAAGGGGATTGACGCTTGGCTTATCCATCCGTCAGCATTCCATTCAGATATTGAGTGCAGCCACTTTTCTTCCGAGTGCCCATGAGATTCGGGAATAAGCCCCCAAGTCAATATTTTTTGACCTCTTATTTTTGGGGCACTTTCGATTGACTTCCAACCTTCTTGCACTTTGACGCTCACGCCTTCACTGCTACCTACTTTGTCGTTCATTTCTTGCGACATTTGAGAGACAACTGGCTTGGCTTGTGGTGCTATGCCGTCAACGGCTTCGATGATTGCTTTTGCGTGATTGCGCATTTCGCGCTTGCCGTCCTCTGGCATGTGCGCCCACGGGTAATCCATGCACTGAGCCAGCTTCATGGCGGCTTTGTCCATCTGCTCATACGTCAGCGGCTTGCGTTGTTGTGTTGTGGTGTAGAGAGGATGCGTATATTCACCTTCAATTCTTGCGTGTTCATCTGGGTGGATTGCATCAATGAAAACACCGTTGTCGTGCAACATTGCCCACGCCACAGGCTCACCCTGCTCTTGCTTGGCTAGTGCTTCTTCTAAAACAGTAACAGTAGCCATCCCCTTTAGTTGAGCTTGTCTAGCTGGAGTCCATTCATCAAGCAGGACATTTAACGCCTCAAGCGCCAGCTTCATTGCTTCTTTACTCATTAGATTCTCCCATCTGTTGGTAAAAATTCGCAAGACTCTGAGCATCCTGAATCTTCGTCACTAATGATCATTTGACGCGATTTCAAATTTTTGTTTTCTTGAAACTCAGATAACAGCATTTTTGTATCTCTGTAACCCCTGAAAAACACACGCCTTCCGATTTCTGGTTTCGCCCCGACTTTTTCATACAGACTTTCCATACGCTTGTGCCATTCGAACCATTTTGGGTTTGTATCTATTTGAGCAAAAAGTTTCTTGTCGCTTTTCTTGAAACAACCAATGCAATTGCCATTGAAATCATCAAGGCCCAAATCAAACTTTTGATCTTCCCAAAAGGACATTACATCTTGTTTGTCTGATGGAAATAAATCAACTAATGGATAAGCAATTCGCATTTTTTCCGCATCTTCACGTATGCGTCTTTGTTCATCGGCACGAAGTCCAATTGCTGTGATCGCATTTTGAAGACCCATAGATTTTCTATAAGAGCGCATCACATTCAACTTCATCTCTCTGTTGCAAAGTTGAAATACTTGATTTGGAATTCCATATTTCTTGATTACCTCCTCAAACACAACTCCATCTCTATCGGCGGTTTCAAAAGAAACAATTTTGTGAGTGCATCCAATTCTTTGATCGTGATGAACTTGGGCCTCAAGCCATACAGTATTGAATCCAAAATGCAGATCACAGTTATGAATAAATTCAAGAGTTTTTGGATGTTCGCGCCCTGTGTTGGCAAACGTGACATGAAATTCATATTTTTCTGAAAAGTTATCTAGAAGCAACTTTGTCATGTAGGCCGAGGTTCGCCCACCGCTAAACGAAATGTTGTACTTTTCTTTCATTACATTGGGCTTTCTGGCAGTTGTGCGCGTTGCGCTTGTTGATACGCTTGTTCTTGTGCTTTTGTCCACGGGATTGGTGGATAGGGTGGGAAGGGCCAGTTCATTTGTTCACCCCATCATCAACAATACGAATCAAAGCCGAAATCAAATTTTTGGCTTGTTCATTGGTAAGAACAGCATTTGTTGAGCCAGCATCATGCAAGATGTTTATCCATACACCATCATCAAAATGGTCAACATAGATGCGCTGGTTAGATGTTGCTTCAATGCGAACTTGCATAGAAGGTTTTGATGTATTTTGTTTAATCATGTTTATTCCTGTTTTGTTGTGTAGCATTGCACTACGGAAACTATTATAGAGGCATTTGTGATACTTCATCAATCTTTTTTTGAAATTCCTTATCCACCTAGCGTAAACACCTACTGGGGATTTCACGGACACAGGCGATTTCTCACACCAAAGGCGTTGGAATTTAAAGCACACGTGGCTCATGTGGTGAGCCTACAAGACGTTAAATTTGGTGATGCAAGGCTACGCATCAAGATTGTTCTTCATGCACCTGATAAACGGGTCAGAGACATTGACAACGTGCTGAAACCAACGCTTGACGCCTTTGTGCAAGCTGGCTTGTTGAATGATGATTCACAGGTGGATGAGTTGACCGTTATCCGTGGCAAACAGTGCAAGGGCGGTAAAGCTGAAATCTACGTTGCATCAATACAACAATAAAGATTTTTTTGTTGTGATATAATTTTTTCAGAAGGTTTAGGTGTCGCACGTACTAGGTGCGAATACATCTAAGCCTTCAATGGCTGACCCCTGATGACTTGTGCTAGTACCGCAGGTTATCAGGGGTTTTCTTTTTGAGGTTACCAAATGAGTTATTCACGATACGAAGCAGAAAAGAACGCATGGCTTCGATTGCATCCAAATGCAACACCAAATCAAATTGAAGCGGCCTTTAAACGTATAGCAAAGGCACTGGGGATTTGATATGAAAATTAAAAATTGGGCAAAATTTCAACATTTCAAAGATCGTAGACCGCCTTGGGTCAAGCTATATCGTGACTTGTTAGACGATATGCAATGGCACGAACTTGACCCTTTATCAAGCAAAGTCCTTGTAACGCTTTGGCTTTTGGCTAGTGAAGATGAAAATCAAGAAGGTAAATTGCCTGATATCAAGACGTTATCGTGGCGTATGCGTATGCCTGAGAAGCAAATAAATGACTGTATAAACAAGCTGTCTCATTGGTTGATAAATGATGATATCAACACGATATCAATTCAACATCAAAATGATGCACCAGAGACAGAGACAGAGACAGAGACAGACAAAAAAAAATCGGAATCTTACGATTCCTTGTTTGACCGTTTTTACGATGTGTATCCAAAAAAGGTTGGCAAGCCAGCAGCATTGAAATCATTTAAAAAATTTAAACCTGATGAATGTTTATTACAGACAATGATTGAAGCCATAGAACATCAATCACAAAGTGAGCAATGGAAAACAAACAATGGTCAGTACATTCCTAATCCTGCAACTTGGTTAAACCAAGAACGATGGAATGATGTGGTTGAACAAAAACAAGAAAATATAAAAGGCTGGATTTAAAAATGAACATACTGCCAGACAGCATAGACTTTGCTGCGTACATGAAACAAACCATGCACAAGGCCAATGTGATACCTGCAAAGGACTTTTTGGAAGACCTGCAAAAGACTTTTGTAAAGAAAGAAAAGAAAGCAAAAGTTTATTTGCCTTGGTACAAGACTAGAAACAGTTTTGACTTTCGTGCGGGTGAACTGACAGTTTGGGCGGGTGCAAACGGACACGGTAAATCGCTGGTTACAACTCAGGTATTTATGTCTTTGCTTGGGCAAGAGCAAAAAATTTGCGTAGCCAGCTTGGAAATGCCTGTAATCAAGACTAACCTTCGTATGCTTCGGATGTATAGCCATTACAACCCAGAAGAATCAGACGATTACCCATTTTCAGACAATCAAAGAAAAATCTTTATAGATGCAGCAGAGGAAATGGCTGGCTGGTATGAGAAGAATCTTTGGTTCTTTGCCAAAACGGGCAATTTTGACCCTGATGTGATTTTGGGTATGGTTAGGTATTGCGCAACCGAATTAGGGATTCAGCACATCATCATTGACAACCTGCAAAAGTGCATCCGAGGCACTGACGACTACAACTCAGAAAAAGATTTCATCTCTGATTTGTTTGATGCAGCTAAAGAGACTGGTTGTCACGTTCATCTAGTTCATCACACCAAAAAGTTGGACAAAGAGGAATCCATGCCTGATAAAAACGATATCAAGGGTTCATCATCAATCACGGATATCGTTGATAACGTATTTCTTGTGTGGCGTAATAAAGCCAAAGAAAATGAAATGAAAATGAAAGGTGCAATTGTTAAAAACAAGGATGCGCCTGATTCGTATGTCAACTGTGTAAAACAGCGGCATTACAGTGGCAGTGACAATGGTGAACCAATGATCGGTCTTTTCTTTGATAAAGAATCAACCCAGTTTAAAGGTGATGAAATTGCACCTTTGATGGACTTTTATAAATCTTGGCCTCATGTGAATTGATATGCGCGGACATGAAAAAATAATTCAAACTCGCATGGCGGGTGAAATGCCTTCATGTGTCTTTATTGATGATTTCAAAATTGAGCCTAATAAATGGGCGCAAGAAGATGATTTTTTGAATGTTTGCGTAGAAGGTGACAACCTGAAAACGCTTGATCTTAGGTTTTTAGTGGGTCTTGATGTGCGAATCACTGCAAATACTGAAAGCAGAGCGTTAGAAATTTTCAATGTTGCAATCAAAAACAATGCAAACTCTGTTGCTGCATACTGTTGCAACAACAATGGCACTGGAAAAATGTTTGTTTATATGGATGGTAAATCTCAGAGTTTTTAACAAAGAAAAATGAAAAAAACACGAATTTATGGATTACGAAAAAACTTATCGTGAAATCGTAATACACTACGCAACAATGGCGCAAAACCCTGCTGCCATTGACCATGCAAGATATATGGTGAAAAAACTGATAAGCGATCAATCAGGACTATTCGCCAATCTTGGACAAGATGTAAAACAAGAGATTGACAAAATAAAATGCTTAAAAAATTCCCAAAACTCCCAAACCAAATGACTCATTTGTCTAGTGCTAAGTACACCAATATTCAGATGAGGGCATACGGTATGCGTTGCATCCAAAAATATTTAGAGGAAACGATGAACCTAGAACAACCCAAACTCTGCAAAGAATGTGTCCATTACCAATGCAAGGCAGTCAATGAACCTTGTGATTCATGCTTGCGCAGCGGTAAAGCAATCAATTGGGTTTTGGATAAAAGTATTGTGTCTGATACAATAAAAGAAAACCAACCCCAATGAGGTAACAATGCAAGATACAACACAAGGCTCACAATCTGTTGGCAAAGTTCGTCAGGCTTTCCGTGAAGCCCAAAAGCCTTTGACCATCAATGATGTGATTGCTCTCAAACCAGATTTGAAACCAAATCAAGTGTCAACAGCTTTTTGCTATTTGATGCGCCAGAAGTATGTCATTCGTGAACAGATTGACAACCCTGCCGCAAAAGGTCGTAAAAAGATTTGGATTTACACATATTCGGATGACCGATATGTTCAAAGTCCACAAACTGCCTGATAATTGAGCCTTGTTCTTGGAGTTGTCATGCCAGTTGTAAAGAAACCAGATGGTTGGTATTGGGGCGATACACATGGTCCTTATGCCACCAAACTCAAGGCAATCCAAGTTGGTCGTGCGGCTCACGCTGCTGGATATAAGGAATCTGAAATGGATATGAACGCAACCGCTGAATTTGTTGGAGTTCTGCTCCATTCAGCCACATTGACGCACTTTAAACATCTTCAAGTTGAAGGCGTTGGTGCTGATGCTGCTCACCGCGCATTGGGCGCTTATTACGATGAGATCGTTGAAGCGGTTGATACAGTTGCCGAGAACATCCAAGGCGCATACGACATTATTATTGAGCCATATCCAGCCATGTTTGCTGGCAATGCTTCTGATGCGCTGACATATCTCAAAGGATTGCGTGAATATGTCCGAACCAAGCGCCAAGATTTGCCACAAGACAGCGAAATTCAAAACGACATTGATGCTGTTGCTTCATTGATTAACAAGACCTGTTATCGTTTGGAACGTTTGAAGTAATACCCGGCATCTCAGACCAAGATGTAAAAGAGGTTGGATTTGGTGAAAGCCCAATACAAAGCAGGGTGGAGAAGTAGTATCTCGTTAGGCCCATAACCTAAAGATCGTTGGTGCGATTCCAACCCCTGCTCCCAACACGCATGAGGATTACATCTTGGTCGGTTGCATAGTTGCTCCAAGGCTGTATGCGTAAATCCGTAGTCCTCAGCCGTGTTGGTGGGTCGCTCCTATCTATGCCAAGCAGGGCAGACATTGCTGCAATCGGGTGCGAATCCCGTACATACACAATATGCCAACACTACCAAGCAACACCAAATGCTCTAGCCTTGGATGCAAGAACCCCAAGTCACGGTTCAACTCATTCTGCATTGAACACGGCGGTAGAGATACACAGAAGTATCACAGCACAGAAGAACGTGATGCTGCTAACCTGATGTATCAAACATCCCAATGGCGCACCTTACGCAAGGTAATGCTTTCCAAACAACCTATATGCCAAGCCTGTAAGCAAAGAGGAATCATTACGTCAGCCAACGAGGTTGACCATGTATTCGCTTGGAGACAGATAGGTAAGCAAGCCTTTTATAAAAACGCTTTTCAATGCCTGTGCCATGACTGCCATGCAAGCAAGACCCAACAGGAAAAAAAGGGATTGTTTCAGGATTTCAGAGGCGAGGTCATGATTGAACGCACCATCGGCGACTATGCAAGGCTCTCCGATTTTTAAAACTTAAATTATTACAACCCCTAATC
>VFSW01001541.1_pt1 | contig 35196 bp, 16 predicted proteins | sample 5358111 | NCBI WGS metagenome assembly VFSW01 (sample SAMN11554181, study PRJNA540505) | mine drainage metagenome | isolation source: sediment from site ElyBrook_90M | place: USA: Ely Copper Mine, Vershire, VT | collected 2017 | reverse complement strand
CTTTATAAACTCGCACAAGATGGAAAAATACCCTGCCAGAAAGTTGGCCGGCATTGGCGGTTTCGTAAGGAAGCAATCGACCGCTGGCTTGAGGAACGATCCCATGTTGGATTGAAATCAAATGATGGGAACTAATACTAAAACGTCACGACATCAAAACTACTGAGGGGAACATCATGAATGTTTTTGATCTGCGCGAGCAATTAGTCAGAGATTATTCATCCTACATTGCGAGTTTTATTAATATTCGGGACCCTCGCATTCGAGAATACGTGGATGAAAAACTGAGTGGTGGGCTACTTTGGCCCGATCCATTGATTCAAATTAATCCGGCCTTTGAGCCTGGTCATTGGGTGGATGAACTGGTAGCCAAAGAACTATTACACTCAACCTGTAACACCGTCTTCCGTCGAAAGAGTGAATCTAACCCAGTTGGAGACCGGTTCCGCTTTCACAAGCATCAGGAAGACGCCATCCGTGTCGCCCGTTCTGGGCAGAACTATGTCTTGACCACCGGCACCGGATCAGGAAAGTCCCTTGCCTACATTGTCCCTATCGTCGATTATGTTTTACGACATGGCAGCGGCCACGGTGTGCAGGCCATTATTGTCTACCCAATGAATGCGTTGGCCAACAGCCAGCTAGGTGAATTGAAGAAGTTCCTTAGCCTTGGCTTCCCTGATGGTCGTGGTCCGGTTACCTTTGAACGTTACACCGGTCAAGAGAACGACGAGGAGAAACGGCGGATCATGTCCAACCCGCCCGACATCCTGCTGACAAACTATATTATGCTGGAACTCATCCTGACTCGCCCCGAAGAACGCCGGACGTTGGTCAATGCCGCCCAGGGACTGCGCTTTCTGGTATTGGATGAGCTGCACACCTATCGCGGCCGGCAAGGCGCGGACGTATCCATGCTGGTTCGTAGGGTACGGACCACCCTCAACGCCACAAATCTTCAGTGTATTGGTACTTCTGCTACCATCTCCAGCACAGGTGGAATTGCTCAACAGCACCAGGATGTCGCGGATGTAGCCACAAAACTCTTTGGCGCTCCGGTTTTACCTGAAAACATTATTGGCGAGACACTTCGCCGCTCGACTCAGCAAGTCGAATTCAGCCAACCTGGTTCACAGACCGCACTTAGAGACCGAGTTCTTACTGGACATTCTCCCAAAAGCTACGCTGACCTGATCTCAGATCCCCTGGCGGCATGGGTGGAAAGCAACCTGGGATTGAGGACTGATGAAACCGGCACCATCCGGCGCGCCAGGCCACGCAGCATGCAGGGGACAGATGGCGCTGCCAACCAGTTAAGCCAGGAAACCGGGCTACCTGAAGATACCTGCCTTGCGGCGCTGGTTAACGTCTTGATGAGCGGTTACAACACTCGCCATCCAGAGACTGGCTTCCCAGTATTTGCTTTCCGCCTGCACCAATTCATCAGCCGCGGTGATACCGTTTATACCTCGTTGGAACCAGAGGACACCCGCCATTTGACGGTAAACGGGCAGAAATTTGTCCCAGGTGACCGCAGGCGGACACTCTATCCACTGGTTTTCTGCCGGGAGTGCGGACAGGCTTACTATGTTGTACGCAAATACCGCGACCGTGAAGCTGCGGTTGATCTGTTTATTCCAAGGGAATTTGAAGACCGTTCTGATGACGAAAATGGCGAGGTCGGTTATCTTTACCTGAGTGGTGATGACCCATGGCTGCCGGAAAACGTGCTGGACCGCGTTCCGGAAGATTGGCTGGAAGAACATAACGGAGATCTGCGCATCCGCTACACCCAACGCCGCAATCTTCCTGAAACCTTTTTGGTAAATCCTGCCGGCCAGGTGGACAGCACCGGCACAAAGGTCCAGTTCCTGCCGGGAAAATTCCGTTTCTGCCTGCACTGTAGCGTCTCCTACAACCCGCGCCAGGGGAGTGAATATGCCAAGCTGACCCAGCTTAGCTCGGGTGGACGCAGCACAGACACCACCATTTTGAGCCTCTCGCTGATCCGCCAGCTGCGCGGAAACCCTGACCTGGTCCAAAAAGCCCGCAAGCTTCTCAGCTTCACCGATAACAGGCAGGATGCTTCCCTGCAGGCCGGCCATTTCAACGATTTTACCGAAGTGGCTCTGTTGCGCTCAGCCATTTATCGAGCGGTTCAACAGGCTGGAAGCAGCGGTATCGCGCATGAAGTGCTGCCTCAACGCGTATTTGAAGCCCTGGGACTTGATTTTGGCCTGTACGCGATCGATCCAGGTGTGCGCTTCGCGCAGAAGTCCGAAACAGAACGTGCTCTTCGCGAAGTACTCGGCTATCGCATCTATCGAGACCTGCAGCGGGGCTGGCGCATCACGTCTCCAAACCTGGAACAAGTTGGGCTGTTGGAGATTGATTACCGTTCGCTGAATGAAGTTTGCGCAGCAGAGGATGTCTGGCAAGCAATGCATCCCGCCCTTGTGACGGCTTCACCCGAAACACGCTACCAGATCTGCAAGACGCTGCTCGATTTTATGCGCCGTGAGCTGGCCATCAAAGTCGATTACCTCAACTCGACTCACCATGAAACACTCAAACAGTTGAGCAGCCAGAGATTGAAAGCGCCCTGGGCAATCGATGAGAACGAGAAGCTGGATCACGCCGCGGTGCTCTTCCCGCGCCCGCGCCAAACCCACAACAATAATGACGAATATCTTGGCAATGTCTTCCTCTCAGCGCGAGGAGGCTACGGCCAGTACCTGCGCCGGCGCAACAATTTCCCTGAATACCCGAATGCCATAAAGACGGACGAAACGCAGGATATCATTCGCCAGGTCCTCGAAGCCTTGCGGGTCGGTGGCCTGGTGCAGATTGTTCAGGAAGCACGCCAACCGGATGAAGTCAACGGCTACCAGATCCCTGCCGACGCAATGGTCTGGAAAGCTGGAAGTGGATCCCGGGCGTTTCATGATCCAATCCGTGTACCGCGGGAGCCGGAAGGCGGTGGACGAGCCAACCGGTATTTTATTGAGTTTTATCAGCAGGTGACCAGTGATATGCACGGACTGGAAGCACACGAGCATACCGCACAGGTACCCGGTGATGTGCGCGAAGCGCGCGAAAAGGATTTCCGTGAGGGCAAACTCCCAATTCTGTACTGCTCGCCGACGATGGAATTGGGCGTGGACATCTCCGAACTGAACGCCGTAAACATGCGCAATGTTCCCCCAACCCCAGCCAATTACGCGCAGCGCAGTGGGCGGGCCGGGCGCAGCGGCCAACCTGCGCTGGTCTTCACCTACTGCACCATGGGCAGCCCGCATGACCAGTATTATTTTAAGCGTCCAAGCCTGATGGTCGCCGGCGCGGTGACACCACCGCGCATTGACTTGACCAACCAAGATTTGCTGCGAGCGCATGTTCATTCGATCTGGCTGGCCGAAACGGGATTGAGCCTGGGGATTTCTTTGAAGGACCTGCTCGACCTTTCCGGCGATGAACCTTCCTTGGAAGTGCTCAACTCGGTCCATGATGCCCTCGATTCGGCTAATGCCCGTCAAAGGGCTTTGAACCGAGCCAGGGTGGTGCTGAGCTCCATCGAAAGCGAATTGCAGAATGCCGACTGGTACAGCGAGACCTGGCTTGAGGGAGTGATCAATAACATCCCACTGGACTTCAACCGCACTTGCGATCGCTGGCGCACCCTCTATCGCGCCGCCAAAGGCCAGCAGAAGACCCAGCAGCGCGTAATTGACGACGTGTCACGCGCATCCCGGGACCGCGACCAGGCCCGGCGATTGCGCCAGGAGGCTGAAAGCCAGATCGATCTACTGACTGAAAGCGAGAATGTGATCCAGTCCGATTTTTACTCCTATCGCTACTTCGCCAGTGAGGGCTTTTTACCAGGTTACAGCTTCCCACGCTTGCCCATTTCAGCCTTCATTCCAGGGCGGCGGCTTAGGGGCGACAAAGACGAATTTCTATCGCGCTCGCGTTTCCTGGCGATCTCGGAGTTTGGGCCGCGCTCAATCATCTACCACGAAGGTTCACGCTACGTCATCAACAAAGTCAACCTGCCTGTGGCGGAAAGCGGTGAGGGATTGGTTACCAGCTCTGCCAAGCAGTGCCCGAACTGTGGCTACTTCCACCCGATCGCAGACGGTGTGGGACCGGATTTGTGCGAACGCTGCAATAAAATGCTAGATACGCCGCTGCAATTCCTCTTCAAATTACAAAATGTGTCTACCAAGCGCCGCGACCGGATCAGCTCAGATGAGGAAGAACGCATGCGCCAGGGTTTTGAACTGCGTACCGCGCTGCGTTTCCAGGAAACCCAGGCAGGCGAGCTGATGGCGCAGTCGGCCCGCCTGGTTGCGCAGGACGGCACTCTGATCGCCAGTCTGACGTACGCCGGCGCGGCCACATTGTGGCGCATCAACATGGGCTGGAAAAGGCGCGCAAACCCGAATGAGACGGGGTTTGTGCTGGACATCGAGCGAGGCTACTGGACCAAGGAAAACGATCAAGAGGATTCGGATGATCCGACCTCGCCGCGCACCCAGCGCGTCATTCCATTTGTGGAGGACACCAAGAATAGCCTGTTGATTGAGCCAGCCCAGAACTTAACCCCCACACAGATAGCCTCCTTGCAGGCTGCGTTCAAATCGGCCATTCAAGTCAGATACCAGCTAGAGGATAACGAGCTGTCCGCCGAGCCGCTGCCAGATGCAAACAACCGTAAGCTGATCCTGCTCTATGAGTCAGCCGAGGGCGGTGCCGGGGTGCTGCGCCAGCTGGTGGACCGCCCGCAGGCTTTCGCCGAAGTCGCACAAACGGCTTTGCAGTTGTGCCACTTTGATCCACTGACCGGTGAGGACCAGCGCCACGCCGAAAACACAGATGAAGAATGTGAAGCGGCTTGCTACAACTGCTTGATGAGCTACTATAACCAGATGGAGCACCGCTTGCTGGACCGGCAGGCCATCAAAGATATTCTGATGACTCTGACTGGGGCTAATGTTCAATCATCCCCCTCTGCACTTTCACGAGCCGAGCATTTGCGCCGACTGAAGAACCTTTGCCAGTCCGACCTGGAACGGGATTGGCTGGATTTCCTGGAGCAGCGCAATCTGAACCTGCCCTCGCATGCGCAGAAGCTGGTGGAAAGCTGCAAGACTCGCCCCGACTTCCTCTATGAGCGAGAATGCCTGGCCATCTACGTCGACGGCCCGCACCATCTGTATCCGGAGCGCCGCCAGCGGGATGCCGCCCAAACGGAATGCCTGGAAGACCGGCTTGGGTATCTGGTGGTCCGTTTTGATGTCAGTGACAACTGGGAGCAGATCGTTTCTCGCTTCCCGCATATTTTTGGAGTGAACCAATGAGCTTTGCTGTCGGTTCCCTGGTAAAAGCGCGCGGGCGCGAGTGGGTGGTGCTGCCCGAATCGGATGATGAAATGTTGATCCTGCGTCCGTTGGGCGGCAGAGATACAGAAATCGCTGGAATCTATCTGCCCCTGGAAGGCAGCCAGGTGACCCAGGCCCATTTCGATCTGCCTGATCCCAGCCAGGTAGGCGACTATCTGTCGGCGCGCCTGCTGCGTGACGCGGTCCGTTTGGGATTTCGCTCCTCGGCCGGCCCGTTTCGTTCGTTTGCTCGCTTAGGTTTTGACCCGCGACCGTACCAACTCGTCCCTCTACTGATGGCACTCAAACTGGACCCAGTGCGCCTCTTGATCGCCGACGACGTAGGTATTGGCAAGACCATCGAAGCTGGATTGATTGCCCGTGAACTCCTGGATCGGGGTGAAGTCGAGCGCCTGGCTGTGCTCTGCCCGCCGCAGTTGGCCGAGCAATGGCAGGAGGAACTGCGCAGTAAGTTCAACATCGAGGCAGTGCTGGTGCTATCCGGCACAGCCTCTCGCCTGGAGCGTGACTTATCCCTAGGCCAGTCCCTTTTTGATATTTACCCCTATGTGATCGTCTCATTGGACTTTATCAAATCCGAGCGGCGGCGGAATGAGTTCCTGCGTACCTGCCCGGAGTTGGTGATCGTGGATGAAGCCCACACCTGCGCCTTTGCCGAAGGCCGTGGGCGACATCAACGCCACCAGCTGGTGCGCGACCTGGCCAGGAATGAAAAGCGACACATGATCCTGGTGACTGCCACCCCCCATTCTGGCAATGAAGACGCTTTTCGCTCGCTCCTGGGCCTCCTGGACGAAGCTTTTGAGGGGCTACCTGATGACTTGAGCGGAGAACACAACCGCCGCCACCGCGTACGCTTGGCCGCCCATTTCGTCCAGCGCAGGCGCGCGGATATTCGCCATTACATGGACGCGGATACGCCCTTCCCGGAACGCGAGGAAGCCGAAGCGACCTACAAGCTTTCGCCGGAATATAAGCGCCTGTTCGAACGGGTGCTGGAATATGTCCGCGAGAGCGTGCGCGATATAAAGGACGTCAACGGCAACCACTTCCGCCAACGTGTGCGCTGGTGGTCGGCGCTGGCCCTGCTGCGCTCGCTGGCTTCCAGCCCGCGGGCGGCTGCGGCAACGCTGCGCAACCGTGCTTCGACCGCCGACGCGGAGACGCCCGAAGAAGCAGATGAAATTGGCCGTCGGACGATCCTGGACCTGACGGACGACGAGAACCCCGAAGGCATGGATGTCGCTCCGGGCAGCGATACGGGCGAGGACGATGCGTCTCAATCGAATCGCCGCCGGCTGTTGGAGATGGCACGTGTGGCCGACACCCTGGAAGGCGAAAAGGACGAAAAGCTCAAAAAATCGGTCCAGATGGTGCGAGACCTGCTGGCACAGGGATACCGTCCAATTGTCTTCTGCCGCTTCATCCCCACCGCCGAGTATGTTGCCGAGGAATTGCGCAAGCAGCTGCCCAAGAAAGTGGCAGTGGAGGTTGTTACTGGCACACTCCCACCCGTCGAGCGTCAGGCTCGCGTGGAGGTGCTGGCTGAAACTGAACAACACGTGCTCGTCTGCACCGACTGCTTGAGTGAAGGGATAAACCTGCAGGAACACTTCGACGCGGTTTTGCATTATGACTTATCCTGGAACCCGACCCGGCATGAGCAGCGTGAAGGCCGTGTGGACCGTTATGGCCAGCGCGCTCCGACTGTCCGGGTTCTAACGTACTACGGTGTGGATAATCAGATCGATGGGGTCTTGCTGGATGTGCTGCTGCGCAAGCACAAAACCATTCGCACCTCATTGGGAATTTCTGTGCCGGTGCCTGGCAATACGGAAGAAGTGGTTGAGGCGATCTTTGAAGGATTGTTGCTGCGTTCTAAGCCTTCGACTCTTGAAAACTATCTGCCTGGATTTGAAGAATACATGCGCCCGCAAAAAGAAGAACTTTACAGCAAGTGGGAGGCAGCTTCCGAACGCGAAAAGCGCTCGCGCACGCTGTTCGCCCAAGAGACAATCAAGGTGGATGAGGTTTCCCGTGAATTGAGCGCCGCCCGAGCCGCGGTCGGAGCGGGGGTCAATGTGCAGTCCTTTGCCGCTCAGACCTTGCGCCTAATGGGAGGGATCGTTTCGAGCAACGGGTCCTTGGACGTGGATTTGAGCGAAACGCCTCAAGCTCTGCGCGACCTGCTTGTCCAGGCAGTTGGACCTGGTTTCAAGACCAAGCTCTCGGCCCGTTTCGACCTGCCGCTGCGCCCAGGGCAGCTGCTGTTGACCCGCACCCACCCGGTGATGGAAAACCTGTCGAACTTCATCCTGGAAAGCGCCCTGGACCCGTTGGCTGCGCATGGTATCCAGAACCCTGCCCGCCGTACCGGGGCGATCCGCACCTCCAGCGTCTCGCGCCGCACGACACTATTGCTGGTGCGCTTTCGTTACCACATCCTGACCAAAAAAGGCAGAGGCGATGAGGAGAGGCCGCTGCTGGCCGAGGAACTGGCGCCGCTGGCCTTTGCCGGATCAGCGCAGAACGCCGAATGGCTATCCAGCGCAGAAGCGGAGAAGCTTCTCCAATTCATGCCGGAGGCGAACGTTTTTCCGGACCAGGCGCGCGAATTCGTGCAGCGCGTGATCGACGGCTATGAAATCCTTCACTTGCACATTGACGAAGCCGCTCGTTCGTTGGGCAAAGAACTGCTGGCTGCGCACCAGCGCGTGCGCACCGCCAGCCGCCAGATGGGCTTGCAGACTCGTGTGGAACCCAACCTACCCGCGGATGTTATCGGAATTTACCTTTACCTGCCGAAATTATAGCCGTCATGCCCCATTCCAACCGAAACCCTTTCACCACCATCCGCACAGAAGGCGCGCTTCTGCCGGTCGACCTGCTTCAGAGAATCGTCGCCGGCGATATGACGCTGGGCGGCCTGAACCCGGAAAGCTATCACCTGACTGGCAGCGAGAAGCTGAATGAAGCAATAAACCGGGCATGGAATCGCCTATTGGGGGCCTGGGCAACCTTTCAAACCGCACGTGGCCGGTTAGGCGAAGGCGACCCCCAAACCGGGGGGAGTGCAGGCACAACCCTGACCCGCGAGCGCTGGCTAATGCCACTCTTCCAGGAGCTGGGCTACGGCCGCTTGCAGGCTGCCAAACCCGTCACCCTGAACGGCAAAGAATACCGCGTATCGCATGCCTGGGGTGATACGCCCATCCACCTGGTGGGCTGTGGAGTGAATCTCGACCGGCGCCAGCCGGGCGTGACAGGGGCTGCCAAATCCAGCCCGCACAGCCTGGTGCAGGAAAGTCTCAACCGCAACCCGGACCAACTGTGGGGGATGCTTTCCAACGGCCTGACCCTGCGCGTTCTGCGTGATAATGCCAGCCTGACACGCCAGGCCTACCTCGAGTTTGATTTGGAAGCCATACTGACCGGTGAGATCTACGCCGATTTTGTGGTGCTCTGGCTGTTCTGCCACCAATCGCGGGTTGAGACCAAAGAAGGAAAACCGGAAACGTGTTGGTTGGAAACCTGGTCGAAAGCTGCCCAGGATCAAGGCATGCGTGCGCTGGACAAGCTGCGCGACGGCGTCGAGCAGGCTATTACCGCCCTGGGCAGTGGATTCCTGGCCCACCCGGGCAATACCGCTCTCAAGGCCAGACTGCGCTCGGGGGAACTGACCCGTGAAGGCTATTATCGCCAGCTCCTGCGTTTAGTTTACCGCCTGATCTTCCTCTTCGCCGCGGAAGACCGTGATTTGCTGCTGGACCCCAAGGCCAGCCCGTCCGCCCGCGAGCGTTACCTGCGATACTACTCGGCTACCCCTCTTCGTCATCTTGCAGACAATTCACGCGGCGGGCGCCACCCCGATCTCTATGCCACCTTGCGCCTGGTATCGGTCATGCTTGGCGGTCGTGAATTGACCAGAACCGGGCCAAAAGGATTGGGATTGCCCGTGCTGGGCAGCTTCTTGTTTTCGAACGAGGCGCTGCCCGATCTAGAATTAGCTAATCTGGAAAATGGAGCCTTACTCTCAGCCGTACGCGGCCTAGCATTCATCCTCGATGGAAACACGCGGCGGGCTGTGGATTACCGCAACCTGGGCACGCGCGAGTTGGGCAGTGTGTACGAGTCGCTGCTCGAACTTCACCCGCTGATCAATATTGATGCTGGCACATTTGAGCTGATCACAAGCGCCGGCAACGAGCGCAAGACCACCGGCAGTTACTACACCGCGGAGGATCTGATCAAAGTTCTGCTCGATTCGGCTCTCGATCCGGTCATCCTGCAAGTCATCCAGCGTGCCGGCCCATCCATTGAAGCCCAGATCGCGGCGCTGTTAGCGCTGAAAATCTGCGACCCGGCCTGCGGTAGCGGTCATTTTCTGATTGCCGCTGCGCGGCGGATCGCCCGTCGCCTGGCACAGCTGCGCTCCGGGGATGAAGAGCCCTCGCCGGAAACCATCCGCACTGCCCTGCACGAGGTGATCCAGCGCTGTGTCTACGGCGTGGACATCAACCCGATGTCGGTCGAGTTGTGCAAGGTCAACCTATGGCTGGAGTCGATCGAGCCGGGCAAGCCGCTCTCCTTCCTGGAAGCCCACATCCAGTGCGGCAACAGCCTGGTAGGCTTGGGACTGAAGATGCAGGTGAACGAGCTGGAAGTGCCCGATGAAGCCTTCAGTCCGGTCACTGGTGACCACAGACCGACCGCTGCCCTGCTGAAGAAGCGCAACAAGCAGGAGCGTGAAGGACAGGAATCGCTCTTTGTGACGGCACTCAAGATTAACGAAGACCTGGACAGATGGCTGGTGGAGCGTGCCCGCGCTCTGGAAGCCATGCCCGAGGACAGCGCCGCCGATGTTCAGGCCAAAGCAGCGGCCTACCTGCAGGTCAGTGAATCGGCCGAATACCGCAAAAAACACCAGATTGCCGACCTATGGACGGCCGCGTTTTTCTGGCAGATCAAAGAATCGACTGGGAAAGCTCTAGAAATCACGGCCCCCACCAACGGACAGTTGCGCCGGTTGTGCAACGGCAGCACGACACAACCTGGACTGCTTGAACGGGTCGAGTACATCCGTTTGGCACATGGCTTTTTCCACTGGCCGCTGGAGTTTGCGGAAGTGGCCTCCCAGGGCGGCTTCGACTGTATCTTGTGTAACCCGCCCTGGGAACGCATCAAGCTGCAAGAAGAAGAGTTTTTTGCCTCTCGCGATCTACAGATCGCTACCGCGTCCAATAAGGCTACACGTCAAAGGTTGATCGATCAACTGGTGAAGACAAACCCAGCTCTGGCGCAAGCATTTGATGAGGCCAAACACTCCGCCGAATCTGTTTCTAGATTTGTCCATGAAAGTGAACGATTTCCACTTACATCAGTTGGGGATGTGAATACCTATGCAATATTTGCTGAGAATTTCCAGAAATTACTTTCTGCATTTGGGATGGCTGGAATTGTTTTGCCAATCGGAATAGCTACAGATGATACAACAAAGGCATTCTTCAGTGATTTGATGCGAAGAAAAAATCTTGTGAAACTTTATGGTTTTGAAAACGAATCCTTCATATTTCCAGGCGTTCACCATGCCTTCAAGTTCTGTGCGCTCACATTATCAGGGAAGGAAATCAAGGCAGAACAGGCTGATTTCACATTTTTCATAAGGTACTTTGATCAGCTAAGAGACAAAGAACGTCATTTTGAGATGTCGCCTGGTGATCTTGCTTTAATAAATCCCAACACACAGACTTGTCCTGTTTTTCGTACGCGCACAGATTCTGAGTTGACAAAAAGAATATACGCTCGAGTCCCGGTTTTAGTTGAAGAAAATTTGAGTATTAATCCTTGGACGGTCAAATTCTCTACTATGTTTCATATGTCCAATGATAGTGGTTTATTTCAGACAATGCCAAATGAAGGATTTAAATCATTGTACGAGGCAAAGATGATCTGGCAATTTGACCATCGCCTCGGCACCTATGAAGGTACTGATCGTTCAAGCACTCATTTGTTATCTCCAGGTACAGCAGAACACAATAATCCCAATTTCTTCGTCAAGTCCTGGTACTGGGTTCCAACTAATGAGATAAATAAAAGATTAGGTGATTGGAAACGTCAATGGCTCCTTGTGTTTCGAGACATAACAAATGCAACTAATGAACGCACGGCCATTTTTGCCATAATTCCAAGGGTAGGTTACGGTGACCAGATGCTACTCTTTAGAGATGATAGCCTGAGTTCATCTCTTATTGCTTGCTTGATGGCCAATTTCAACAGCTTAGTTTTTGATTATATCGCTCGTCAAAAAGTTGGAGGTACACACCTTAAAAAATATATGTTGTTCCAACTCCCTGTGTTGCCGCCAAGTACCTATACCTACCTGGACATTGAGTACATCACTCAACACGTGCTTGAACTAGTTTACACTGCCTTCGATTTGCGCTCCTTTGCGGAGGACATGAGTTACCACGGTCAGCCCTTCTGCTGGGATGAAGAGCGCCGCGCTCTCATACGCGCCGAGTTAGACGCATACTATGCCCGCCTCTACGGTCTCACCCGTGACGAACTGCGATACATTCTCGACCCGCAGGATGTCTACGGCCCGGACTTCCCCGGCGAGACCTTCCGCGTTCTCAAAGATAAAGAGATGCGGTTATATGGCGAGTATCGCACCCGCCGGTTGGTGCTGGAAGCCTGGGACCGGTTGGAAGGGGTGGGCCCGGCTCCGGTCAGTGCGCCTGTCCCCACTGCCGCTGCGCCCACACCTGCTCTTGCGTCGGTGCCGGAAAAATTCGTGGTCGAGGAAAAGGTTCCCCAGCCGGCCCCGGAGGCGCAGCCCATGCTGACCGATTTTGGGCTATATAAGTGCGGAGTCTGCGGGAAGATGGTGATGGGGTTTGAGAAGGAGAATCACTCCTTCCAAAAACATGGTTTGCATAGTCTTAATTGGGTCAAGGTAAACTGAGTGAATATGACAATAACACAATATCAACGAGAAAGAGTTGATGACGTTCGTTCCTGGTATACAAGCATTTATCAACCACTTAATGGCCTAGTACCGGAAAGTATAAGGTATATGGCTTTGTGGGCGGTTTTTAATGCTTTATATAACATAGCGGATTATCCCAAAGTAACATTGAAAAGCGTTTCATCTGACGTCGGAGTAATCAAACCCTATATTCGTGGACGCGATGACGACAAGAAACTGCGGTTAATTTCCAGGAAACTTTCTCAGGATCCCGGATTTGTAGCTTCATTAATTCGGGATCACATTGAGTTTATTACTCATCTATCCCAAAGAACGCCAGAAGTAACACAGCCACCCCACACAACAACGATTCAATTTGAACATGAACACCAGACTTATACCCTCAACTTGTCTGACCTCCATGGGATAGCCAGTATTGACAACCGAGTGTTTCTCGAAGATGGTAAAGTCCTGTTCCAATATCATCATCTTGATTTAGATCTATCTACGGACAATTTACCAAGGGATGGGCGAAAATTTATCCTACAACTTTTTTATATGCTTTATCAATTGCGTAATAACATTGTGCATGGTGGGTCAGCGGCATATTTTATGCAGAAGACGACCTTATCAACTGGAGCAATAAGACTACTAGATGCCATAGTTTGGCAATTATTGGACCATCCCGAATTACTGGAGCAGGATGGGGAGTAGTCAGAAAATTAAATGATATTGCTTACAAATCCCTTGTGTTGTCAATCAAAAGCAGAATTGGCATCCATTGACAGGTATAATTAGCGCCCATTTGTGGACGTGCCTTACAAAAAATCCTATCAGAGCATTGATAATTGGTTACTGAATTATGTCAACGATTATTTTCCTCACTTTACAACACGGCGTTTATCTCAAATGATAGATAATTCTCCTCATTTGTTCTGGCCACAAAATCTTGGGCCGTTTGATTCTGACTTAAAGTCTCTCTTTGTTGCCTTCCAACAAAGAACTGATCGAACGCAGCAACTCGATTTATTGGGAAAAGCTTTGGAGACAATCCCTTTCTACCCAAATGCGCAAGAAGGGCAATTGCGTTATCAAGCATTTTTGAGCGTATTAATTGATTTACTTAGGCAAGAATGGATTCCTGAATTCCGCCAAGGCCAATTGTATTTGCTGCCTCCTGATTTGTCTTCAAAGACTCAGAGTGAGACGGAAGCTCAGGCAAGAAAAATTATCCTCCGTCACTCCCTTACATGGGAAAGAAAAGCTCAATTTAAGAAAGACTCAGTGAGGGAATTTATCCGTCGTATGGAACAAGAGCGTCCATATGGCAGATACGTTGTATCCATTCGTTCTCTGCTTGCGGAAGGTCAAGTAATTGCTCAAAAGTTGCAAACAATTGTAGAGAATGAAGACAAAGCAAAGCAACAAGAGCAGATTAGGACCATCATTCAGCCTTATTTACAACTTATCACTCCTGGAGCACGATGTGAGTTTACTGGTTTATATCTTCAAGATATATGGCGATATTTCCGTTATACGTGGTCTACGCCCTACAATCCGACCCCCGGTCGTCAGATGTTTTATATAATACGTGATGCAGCTCAACAGTTTCATCCCGTTATTGGTATTGCAGCACTGGGCAGTAGCATGGTTCAGCTATCAGTTCGTGACGACATAATTGGATGGAGCCCGACAGCAATTCAAGAAAGAATAAATTCGCCTGATTTTAACAACAAGCAGGCAGTTAGTTTCGTTCGAATGCTTCACCAAACCCTCCAAGATGTGATCGATGATCTGGCAGTGGACGATTTAGTTACAGCCGATGAATTAGCTCACCCAACTCCCGAAATTTTACAAAAATTGGCTGATATTGAAAAGGGGAGTAAAGAGCAACGCATTTCATTCCTTAAGGATACGCGTAAATGGAGGCGAGAGCCTGCGTCACAGTTGCCACTTGGTCTTGAGGTTAACCCTCCATCCAATAACGGGACACATAGATTAATAAACCTAGCCCAAGACGCATTGTACCGAGGCAAAAGGGCAGGTGTGTTGCGGCAAATATTACAAGCAAAGCAGATTTTAGGAAAAGTTTCGAAAAGTATTGAAAACACAGAAGGCTTACGATCTTTTTGGAAAACAACGAATGGGCAGCGAGCTATAAAGATACTGGTTCGCGAGAATAAAAAGCGACGAATCGGCATAAATATGATGGATATTATTGTATGTGGCTCCGTTCCACCATACAATACGTTATTGGGCGGAAAGCTAGTTGGTATGTTACTCACAAGCCCACAAATTATTCACGATTATCAAGAAAAATATGCCGGGTATGCCAGTACAATTGCTTCCAAAATGAAAGGTCAAGAGGTGAGGCGAGATTCGAAATTGGTATTTCTAGGCACCACCAGTCTTTATTCTAGTAATAGCAGTCAATATAATCGAATTGCTATACCTGTAATAGGTCAGTCAGGTGAAAGTGTTCGTTTCATCCGTTATGGCTTAACCGAAGGATACGGTTCTGTTCATTTTTCAGGTGAAACTGTAGATATTCTCACTGAATTACAGGAGTTGATCCAAGGTGCGCGCCTAATAAACAATCGCTTTGGAGAAGGTGTCAATCAGAAGTTAAGAAAAATACGGACCGGTTTGGCATCTATAGGCTTGTCATCTGCTGATAATTTTTTACGTCATCGCTCGCAACGCATTGTGTATGGTGTTCCATTAGGGCGGAAGAGCTCCATGTTTTTATGTGGTGAGACAGATGATCCAGAATATTATTTCGAAGCCAGATCGGATATCGAATGCCAAAAAGCCACGAAGTATATTTGTGATTACTGGGCCACGCGATGGTTACAGAACCGCATTAAATCGAAAAAATATCTCGAGGAAGTTCAGAATTTCCGATCCGAAAATTTTCTTCTATCACTGGAGATATTTCTTCCGAATGAACCTTCAACTCAGCAATCCATGAACATTTAGGAAAGTGGTGGAAAAATGTCAGAAGAGAATTTAGATGTAACTTACTTGATAGATCTATACAATGGTCATCAAGCTATTGCTGAACGCGCCGCATCCTATCAGTTACAACATATTCATGTTCACACTAAATTGGATGAGCGAATCATTGGATGGCTGAATGATGGGAAAGATATTATCTTGACTGGCAATCCAGGTGATGGAAAGACTCATTTGTTGCGATATCTTGAGTTTCCAGCAAATGTGGAATTTGAATTGGATGCCAGTCAAAAAAATCCTGATGATGTATTACAGGCGTGGCGAAATTGTCGCCAAAAAGGATTTCGATTTGTCCTTGCCATTAATCACGCTCCTCTGCGTTCATTGGCTGAAGTTGCTGCCAATGACCCAGTTTTCAAATCCTTATTCGAGATGATTTTAACGCCAAACCGCAGTGTGTCGGCGATAGATAATTTTATTATTTACAGCGATGAACAGGTAAGAAATTCTACTATTAGCAATAACAATGCAAACCTCAAAATACAAATCGTTGATTTGAGTCAGCGGGAGATTCTCGCAGGCGAAATAATTTCTAGTTTATTAAGTAAATTATATCCATTGGCAGCCAACGCATCTTGTGCCGCGGGTATAAAAGAGCAATGTGGGCGTTGTCCATTGCATGACAATGCGCAGGCACTGGCTAATTCTCAAGTACAAAGGAATCTGGCCTTTATGCTTACCCTTGTTGCCAGGCGAGGTTTCCATGCTACGATGCGCGATTTAGTTGGTTTGTTAGCGTATATATTAACCGGTGGAACTACATGTGAGGAATTATGGCGGAAAAATGCATCGGAGGATCTGCCCGATTATGACAACTACGATTACTACAACCTCTTATTCCGGGGGCGTAGCCCATTATTCGATGCAGTTCGCCGAACTTTTGATCCAGGCCAGTATTCTGACCCGGAGATTGATTTAAAGTTGTGGTCTGGGGATTTGAATAAAGATTGGATTGTTACTAGACCAATTGGGGAAAATAGCCCTCTAATAAACTTGAGCGTCCTTCGAACTGCTAAGCGCCGATATTTTTTTGAACATAATGAATCTGTAGTCAATAAATACCGTCGGATGGTAACGGGTATCAGTCAAGAATTTATGGATTTATTAAACGGTATGGACTCTGAAACTGCTGTGCAAAATTTAATTGAAAAAATAAATCTGTTTTATGCGCCCTTGTCAAATAGCAAGATGGGTAATTATCGCGATAGGCTTTACCTTTGGAACCAGCACAGATATTCAGTTGGTGGTCAACTGCCAGGCTATGTTGCAATGCGGTCTCTTAGCTCAAGTTCATTGCAGATTTACCACCCAAGACTCAATCCCTTATATGAAGATGCTGTTGATGTTCGTCAGGATCATCTTCTATTGGCTGTACAAAATTGGTTGCCAGGTGATGCAGCGTTGCGGGTCGATTGGGAAATGTTCAAGTCACTTTGGGATGCGAAGCAAGGTATGGCAATTGAAGTTCAACCTTATTCAATTTTGCGGCGATTGGATTTATTTTTGCGCAGCTTAGGTCCTGAAACCGGGAATTGGTCGTCAATTGAAACAATAAAATGGGGCGATTATCGACGACGCAATGAGGTCACAATCAAGGTAGACCGAAGAAAATCCGCGTTTCGGGAATAGGAGTATATATGATGACATTAGATTTCCGCAAAGTTTTCTTCGAGGATATTGTTGTTAGAAACCTGGGATATAACCCTCGAATTGAGATCAAACCAGTTCATTTGGCAAACGGCTTTTTTAGAGCAATTTGTGGAGGGTATGCCAATAACGAAGTACTCCATATGGCAATCTATCCCAAGGAATATACTGCTTTAGTACCCGATTTAACAACGGAATCACTGTCATATGGACGAAAACTAAAAAACAGGTTTCCAGATTACAGTCATGATCAGCAAGAAGCATTACGTTTTCTGAATAGTCAAGAAGACAAAAGAGCCATGCTAAATGCGGTACTTGGAGCCGATAAAGCATTGTATCGTTTAGTTCAAACATCGAGTTATTCATTGAGCCATGCAAGCCACATAACAACAGATAATCATGACCGTGATACTGGATTATGGTTAAATACAATTCTAAATCAAGGTGAATTCCATCCCGCCTTTGATCTCTTAAGTGAATTGTTGATGCAGGAATCAATGGATAGAAACGATGAATTGTCTTTGATTACTTTACCATTAGACAACACAAGTGGGTTACGCCAACTAAGCGATAGGTATCAGGAACCAAAAAACGCCAAACATAACAGTGCAGGATTGTTCGATGATCCGATAATTCAAACGATCCGCTCATCATTTGACGCACTTTCCGCTAATGATGAGAAAGTCGCGCGAAAAAATGGGAAACTTGATACCTTACGTCATTTTGTTACCCTGGGGTGTTTTTCTGTATTTTTTCACTTAGCCAATGCTGGTAGAACACAATCTTTGGTGCCAATGATCTTTCGTTTTGCGCGAGGGTTGACAACACTGACACAAGCAAGTGTACGATCATACCAGTATTTGTTACGATCTATCGATGATTATTTATTTCAAGAGATATATAAGACTCTAAACAAATTGGATGAGAGCAAGTTATATGGTTCATGGGACGATGACACTGCTATTGAGAAGCATGTACGAGAAACGATAGATTGGCATCAGATGAAAACCCCAAGTAGCCGAGCAAAAGAGGAAAACAAAATAATAAAATTGCAACAAAAATGCCTTAATTTCTACAACAGCTATCGTGGCGAAACCGCTTCAATTCCACCTCGGGAAGCTTTAGCCCATGCCATAAGGTATATTTTGTCCGACGTCCTAAGTTCCACCCCGCAAGATGTGGCACGGGGATTGGGTACTCGTATTGGTTTGCTAAGTCAGTCTTCAGGGCGACGGAGTAAAACTTATGACCCACATCCTGACTTTCTTGAGGTTTTGGTTCGATCTTCAATTCCGCCTGGTGAAACCTGGACATTACATAAATTAGCCAAACACTGGGCAGACTCATATGGAATTTTATGTGGTGTTTTGGGGGATGAGAATGAACGGATCAATTCATTGGGCGTTTTTGTTGACCAGGGCGAATGGTTAGACAATATGAATGCAATGGCTGAAATACTTGAATTGAGTGGCTATGCTCGTCGTTATGCCGATGGTGTAGTTTTGATCACGGTTGAGCAATAATTACTTAGGAATAATGTGATGAACAATAAATCTGTAGCTTCTCGTTTGATTGCATTAGCCATTAAGGATCGATTAGAGGCCAATATACAGTTTGGTCTTTTGGCCCAAGGCCTCCCCCCGTTTGATACTTTTGAACTTTATTTAACTTTGAATCCGCAGCCAGAAAAACTTCGCTTAGCTTTCTTAGGATTTGATGATATTGATGATCGTTTTCCCTCTCAAATTGCGCGCGATGTTGAAACGGCAATATCCTGGAGAAATGATCCGAACGTATCGTCTCAACTTGTTGTCATTTTGAATCCAACTAGACCATTGGATAAGATACATTCACTGACCTTACTGGAGCCTTTTACAGACCAGAATTTACGTCGAGCTATTTGTCGTTTAGCAGAAAAAGAAGCCAGACTCGGAGGGGATTATCTTAAGGCAGATGTTTGGCGTTCGCTTTTTGAGATCGATAAGTCTGACCGTGATAAATTACCTTTCGTCGCCGTTCAGGTCGTTGATTTCTATAATTCATTATTGGATCAGTCGGTCAGTTTATCTTTGCCATTTTTAGGATTATTACCAGACCCTGAATTATCTGCGGTTGACGATGTAAAGAAGAAATTACAGGATAATTATGCGATGGTTGATTGGCTTTCAGATTTGGATAGCCAGACCTTTGAAGCATTGGCGCGTGCCAGTAGCGGGAAAAATAAGGAGTTTCAACGAACATTCAGTTATATTTGGGCTTATTCAAAATCCCCAACTAACGAAACCTTGAAATCTCTATCAGTGCAGGCAGTTCGCCAATTAAGAGATTCACCTAAGGCTCCTCAATCAAAAACGTCTGTTAGGAAACCGTTAGTATCAGGCGATATTCAGTTAGTTGATCAATTACTTAAATTAGCCCAAGAGAAAGATACAAAAGTGCATCAGGAGGGGGTAAAACACCTGGAAGAGCAGGCTAGGCGTGTTAGTCAGATGTATTTTCAGGGAAATTTGTCAGAAGATTGTATCAATGACCCTAAAGATTCAAGTATTGATAGAAGCGAGGAAGTAGAATTCGAATTACTATCGGACTGGACAACTGGAGAGGACGTTGGGCGGGCAGACAAATTTAAGGATGAATCCAGCCATCCTCTAAGTGAGTCTTTTCAATCTTGGTTAAGCCCTTTGTGTTGGGGAGGTGAGGTCGAGGTAAATTTATCCAGTCAAGATATTCCAGACATAACCCAACTTTTTAGTGGCAAAATCCCTTTAGCCTTTCGGCCTCTACGACCTTTTGAGTCAAATGATCAGAAAAGCCTTGTACATCTTTTCCGGGATCTAGATGAAGTTTCAGGAATGAGTGTATCACAAGGTAACTTGGTAGACTCAATTCAAGCTCTAGACGAACATCGCCGTTTTTTGCTTCAATATCATGAGCTATTTTTGTATTACCCTCAATATGCCGTTCAAGATCGAGATGTCCACTTGCATTTGCAAGCCTATCTTGATGCATACAAACAATTATGTCAACAGGTTACTCAAGTTTGCCGACGGCTGCAAGAACATTATCCCAACGCTGTCGAGCAGGCTATAGCACAGTTATTAGCGCTCGATACTATTTTCGTTCGGATCAACCAACCAGAACAAAGCCCTAAAATCATAATTCTATTATCATCTTTGCATCCACTTCATTTATGGAAATGGGTAGAGTTATCTGAGTATCTATCGAACATTTCCCGTCCTTTGACCACTAAAGAATCCGAAAGAGTGCGCCAAGCCACAAAGCGGTTGCCTACTATCTTGAATACTTTCCTGATTCATCCAGCTATGTACAATAGTTTACCAGGTCAGACCGAGACGCGTTTAGTTTTTGCAGGAGAGATCGATAATCCTGATAATGAAAGCACTATAGGTATACCTTATTACCAATCGATTGCAGAGCAAGTAGCTGGAGCAGATGGAATAAAACAGTTTGCCGCTTTTATACGGCAATTTCTAATTCTTTACCCACCAGCTCAACTAGGTCTATCTTTAGTATTAATAGATCCACCTCAGTTGGCCCCACTTTTAAAAGAGTTGGTTGACTTTTCGCGTCATTCAGAGCGAGAAGTGCATTTGGAAGGTGCCAAGGTTTTCATTTTTTGGACTGAAGCTTCGAGTTATGATGAATGGCAGGGTAGAGATGAAGATACCTTACAACTGTTCCGTGATGATCCTCGTTGGATGCTTTATATTGATCTAGATGTACGGACTTTAAAGCAAATTCACGAAGAATTGTCGGAGCGTAATGTACAGCCCCACATAATTCTATTATGCGATCCTTCAGATGCTGTGGCACGATCTACATTCCGTACAGTCCAAGATGATGCTACTCCGTTTGGGGTGCCAATTCAAGTAATTTATGATCAAATAGTTGATAAACCTCAAGTAATTCCTGCCGCTACTGGGGGTTTATTTGATGCTCAATCAGATTTGAGGCATATATTGAGCGGGGATCTAAACCGCACAATTTTAGGTGTGGGTAGCCGAGGAGTACAACTGGAGGATCTCGAACGTTTTCTAGATATGGAGCCTTATACGCACTGGTTAGCAATAATAGATCGGCCTCAAGGTACACTTGAATTGCCTGCGTCTCTAGGCCGTCGTTTATTGCGTTTAGCAACTGGTTCCCGTTATTTAATCATTCATACAACAGAAAAAGATTGGCAAAATTACTGGCAGAAACAAATAAAGTATAAGCTGAATGATTGGCGTTTATCTGCCGATGCAACAATGATTCTTAATGGGTTGCTTGAATTGGTACCATTATTTTCTAATGGAATGCTTGATTTAATTCAAAATTCACCGACTAATTATGCTAACGTTCTAAATGAGATAAAAGTCGCTGAAATGCTAGGGGTTATGACCATTTTGAACTGGTATCGGCAGGATTTTCCCGGCCTGATACTTATACCAATTGGGGGGCAGGATTTTGATGACTGGTATGGAGAGATAGAATTCAAGGAATCAAGGCCCCCTTATTATTTAGGGCTCTGGATAGAAAAAAGCCGCCTCAAGGTGGATATTATTTCAGTCCATACCACAAATCCTACATCACCTACTTCGACCGTAGGAGATGAGTTTGATCATCTAGCATTATTTGCTCAGGCTCTTGAACCTTTATTTGAAGATTCTGAGGCGCATTTTATTCTAACCCCTATACGTAGGGCGAAACTCAGAGAACGTTTAATAGCTTCCGTTTTTGCCCCATCGGAATCAGGTGACGAATTATTAATTACCCAGAACAAGCAGGCAAAGGCTCAATGGGCTAAAGTTATCAATGAACTATTTGGCTCATCTTATAAGCCTGGAATAAGATTGCTGCGCATTAATGTGGATTTTGAAACAAAGCATACTTCAGCTAAAGTAAACCGCATTCATGATCTAAAAGTAGATAGATACGATTGTTATCAAGTCTCACTACCAGGTATATTCCTTGCGCCCACTACAAGAATTACCACCCCGATTTTAACATCTACACCACCAGAACCTTCCGCTGATAATCTCACCGAAGGAGAATCAATATCAGATATAGGAATATCTAAAGCATCTGTACCGCCAACCGAATTGGTTGAATTTGTTTCCGCCCAAGCGTCTCGCCTACGTCGTGTACTCGAAGCTTATGGGTTAGCAATTGCTGAAGTTGATGTTTCTAAAAGTCAAATAGGTCCACGTTTTATTAGATATTGGCTTCAGTTGTTGCCTCCTGCAGGGCGGTTAAGCGAAGTCCAGAAATATGCTGAAGATATCGCCCGCGAAATGGGCAGTAGAACAGTTCCATTTATCGATAATATACCAGGCGAAAGATATGTTGGAATTGATCTGGCACGTGATGAGCCGGTGAGTATTCCTTTATTGCCGGCTCTAGAGAAATTATTGAAGTCACAGCCAGATCAATTGTTGTTCGCTGCTGGACAAAATCCAGCTGGTGATGATCTTCAGTTTGACTTGGTTAAATTGCCTCACATGTTGGTGGCAGGGCAAACAGGTAGTGGTAAGACGGTTTTCTTATCTTCCCTGATAGCAAGTTTGGCATGGCGACATGGGGTTGATGATTTACAACTAATGTTAGTTGACCCTAAGCAAATGGATTTCGGTATTTTTGAAACCTTACCACATTTGCAGGATCATCGAATTTTTTACGAGCCTGACGACGCTATTGAAGCTTTGCGTTATTTATTAAATGTGGAACGCCCACGACGAACTGAACTCATTCGCCAAGCAAACTGTCCAAACAACCTCGAATACAATCGACGGTTTCCTGATAAGCGTTTGCCCTGGCGAGTTGTTGTAATTGATGAGTTTGCGGATCTTATATTGAGTTTAAACAAACGAGAGCGGGACGATTTTGAAAAACAAGTTAACCGTCTAGCTGCAACTGGTCGAGCTGCAGGCATTCACCTAGTCATTGCTACACAACGTCCAACTACAGATGTCATCACCGGGACAATTAAAGCGAACATTACTGCGAGGGTATCTTTCCGTTTGCCGTCACAAGTTGACTCACGCACCATTCTTGATCGTACAGGTGCGGAAAACTTACTTGGACAAGGAGATATGCTAGTTTCGATCAACAATGATGTACAAAGACTTCAAGGCTATTATGCATCTTATAGTGAATTCCAGGACCTAGTAAATAGCTTATTGGGTGGGTTATGACATACGGATTAGATGGCAACGGGCTGGTTTTACTACCACGCCTATCTTTTCATTCTCGATTGACAGCGCTTGTTCCGGCTTCGATTCCGGAGCGCAAACTTAAGGCGATTGAACCTTACATCTACTCAATTGATCAAAAGCTTAATGCGACTCGATATAGTGCTGGCTTACTAAGATCGGTGCAGCCTGATGATTATGGAAAACATTACAATTCATCTGTCTCAGGTGGGCACTCATCTCAAACGGAGTATGTTGGGCGATGTGTATATTATGCTAAAGATTGGGAGCAATATGCATTAAGCCTGTTGTTTTTTATCGACACATTTTCTGCGGCAGCTTTTTCTTTATTTGATAACTCAGGACATCTAATCAAAGAAATATATAATTTGCCAATCACGGCTGATAAGGTTAACTTTTTTGAGGTTACGAATGAGATTAAAACCAAATCTCCAAATTTCTACACTAAATTTTTCGCTCAATATAGACTAGATGAAGCGTCCACGTGCAAAGATTGGTTTAAATTTCTAAAAAAACTACGCAACCATATGACTCATGTGGAAGTCACTGATATTGTTAGGCTTGACACGCCAATGCATCCTCATCCTCAAGAGATTTTTTTGCGAAAGGATCCTATAAGTTCCCCAAATGATCTGGTTCTAAAGCAGTTTATTGAGGACTGCTTCAATGGCTTGGAGGAATATGTAGAACAACTTTACGATAAACTCGCACAACAGGCAGAGAATGAAAAATCCTTGCCTTTGACTGGGCGGTTTGATCATCTTATTTGATCGCAAGGGTTCAGAATTAGCCGGAATTTTGATAAAGTAAGAAATGACACCTTCGCACTGGATTTTTGAAAGAGAATTTGAACTGCGATTTATAAAAAGTCGCGGGGCTGCTTTTCAAGATTTGTTTTCTGATCTTATGGAGCATGCATATCCAGGCGACTTCGTACGTACTCGCTCTCATGGTAATAGTGGGGATCTAAAATGTGACGGTTATCTCACTTCCAAAAAAATAGTCTTTCAGCTATATGGACCAGAAGAAATACGTTCATTGTCTCGTTTGATAAACAAGATAAAGGATGATTACTTTGGTGCAAAGGGGAACTGGACAGGAAGGATGAATAGATGGATATTCGTTCATAATTCTCAGTCTGGTATTCCTGCCCAAGCTATCCAACTCATAGATGATTTTCGTGATGACCCGAACTCGCCAATTATCGAAATATGGGGGTTTGAAAATCTCAGGGATATACTACACCAACTCACGGACGATTCTCTTCAAAATCTCTTGCCATGTATAAATGAAAAAAAGCCCTCAATAGAAAATTTAAATCAACTCCCCGATATAGGTCCGGTGGAACATTATTGGTCCTGGTTAAAAGATAAGTTGAATGAGCCAATGTACGGACCACGCATAAGTACATTAAAATCACTAACAGTTCCAATCCGTTTAGTCCTACCTGATAAGGCGCGCGAGTATCGATTAGCTGAAGAAAAAGAAATTCATGAGCGTAGAACTGATCCGACAATAGCTCGGGGAGGAACCTTTGAAAAAGACTTAGATTTTGGGAGAATTAATATCACTTGGTTTCTCCGGAAGAAACGACATATATTGATATTGGGAGACTCTGGAAGTGGAAAATCAACTCTTCTTCGCCTCTACGCGAAAAAGCTCGTTAAAAAATTAGTTCATAATGGTTTCACTAGAAAGCGAGGACATACGCCAATTCTCGTTGAACTCTGGCGTTTTAGCCCTACTCAATCTCTTTTAAATCTTATTTATGGAAGTGTAAAACGCTCTGGCGCTAATATATCCGAAGGCGAATTATCTCTTGTGATGGATCGTGGTTACGTTGTTTTACTTCTTGACGGACTTGATGAGGTTAATTTTGAACATCGCAGCGATTGTCTTGCTCAGATAAATGATTTGGTTGAAGCATTTCCCCGCATCCGACTAATTCTCACAAGTAGACCATTTCCGAAACCCCCGGAAAATTTTTATTATCTCGAGATTCTTCCTCTTACTGATGCTATTATTGCCTCTTCTTTGCGTAAAAAATTTAGTGCGGTTGCAACATCTCGTAAATTGTTTGGAGATAATTCTCCAGATGATTATGTGCGGCTAGATCTTCGTCCAGAAATACGTCAGCTATTTCGCACCCCTCTCACTTTGGGGATGATGATTGCCCTATTAGAGAATAATGGCTCGCTCCCGGATAATTTGTTTGATATTTTCAATCGTTTTGTTTTATGTCTGTTAGATTGGGATGTTCAACGCGGAAATTTAAGATCTGTAGTTTCAGCAATCTCTGTTCTTGAAAAAATAGCTTACCTTATCGTAAATAAAAATGCTAACTCTATTCCTACGAGTGATTGGCTCAAAATATCCGGCAATATTTTGGACGAATTGCATTTAACAAGTGTGTCTTCGAGTTCAAATGCAGAAGATCTGTTGAAGGTTCTTCTTTCTACTGGTTTGTTCCAGGAACTTGGAGGAGAGATCACCTTCTCTCATCGGTCCATGCTTGAATTCTGCGCAGCACTTCATATTATTGAAGTTCCAATCTCTGTTCACTCTGATCCCGTTGCTCTTCAATTTGGGGTAGCTCGTTTTATTAGTAGCAAATTAGCTGATGTTACTTTGTTACTAGAAGAGCATTTCTCACGATGTATTGATGTACATGACCTACTTCCACTCCTGAAAGAAGCTAATATTTCTGGACGAGAAATGGGTCGTTTTGAACCGTTACTCGATGCTGTCATAGAGAGCCAAGAGTTAAGTATTAACCTTACCTATTATACATATCACGAGGGAGAGACTCCGTTTTCTAAGATCATCGACAATATTACCAATACCTGTTTATGCTTCAAGCCGAAAGCACTTTCAGTTCTAAAAGAGACAGCAGAAAATTTAGTAACGGCAGAACATTGGGAAGATACAAGCATATGGTTTGAGAAAATTGTCTCGGCTCTAGAATCCTATAATTGGCCGGGGGTTGTTCTTCATCGCCGATTTATTAAAATTAGATTTTTTGAGTTCGTAGAAGCATTTTGTGATGATGGGAGTGATCCAGAAGCCCCATATCGATTGAAAGAACTCTATGCCTACCTTGATGCAATGCACGAAGATGATTTTAGAAAAGCCCATTATTACCTGGATAAATTGGCACAAACGCTTTTCGAATATATAACTTTGATAGATAGAGGGCGATGATGCAAATACCAATATTTACCATGCGCCTCCAGAAGTTCTCTCAAATCAATTACGGCTGTGGTCAGATAATGATTTTTTACAATCGAGAAACGATATTCAGTGAGGTAGGTTAGTTTATTTCTATATTTTTTCCCGCCACAAAAAAATATGGCTCTGAGAATTCTCAGAGCCATATTTTTTAAATTCCTAATCCCATCTGTCCGTCTGGTATTACCTCCTTTCTTTTTACTCTTCTCAAAACCACGGTCTTCTGAGTCACCCACTCATCCCAAGTTATCACCTTTGGACCCGGCGAAATCACCGCGCTCGGAGTCGTCAGGCTGCCCAAAGGATTATGGCTCACCTGCAGATCATCAGCAAACAAGGATTGTAGATACGAGAGCTTTTCCCCATCCAGCACGTCGCGCGCCAGTTGGGTCAGGTAGGGTAGGAAAGTGGCGAGTTACCTTTGCAGGCACTTTTCCACAGACCCCCCTCCGAACCGGACTTGATACTTTCGCATCATCCGGCTCTCCAGAACTCATATGCGTAATCAAGGTAATGCTTTCCCTGCATGGATCGCATCGTGGCACTTCGCACACACCACCAGTGTTTTTCTCTGCATTGTGATCATTCGGATCACCCAATCAGGCTTTTGCTTTCGTCCTCTCCAACGATTTTTCAAGTTGGACAGCTTCTGTATGTGATGAACTTCGCACTGCTCTTGTGAGCCGCAAAGCTCACATTCATTCGCTTGCATCCTTTGGATCAGATCGCTGCGGGATGTAATGGCTACATTGCGCATTCCGATGTTGTCGTCAATCGGTTCGATGCCCGGTTTGACCACTCTCAGTGGAACGCCTCCCCAGTAAAGGTATCGGTTCTCATTTTTGGTGGGCACTTCCACCTCCAGGACTTTGTAGGTATATCCGTCAACGGTACGCTTCCTGCCATACTTCTTATAGATGCGAGCGACAGTCGCCTTGAACTTACATGCTAACGTTTTTGTCAGGGCAACTTCCATCACATACTTGAGCTTGCCCAGATAGCAACGGTCTACTGCGTATTTGTAGTACTCTGCCAGTCCTCGAAACCGCTGCTGGTAGACATCCACGATTTGACCATCCGAGAATGCCAGCAGTCCATTTTCATGAACCGGTTCCCCGTTACGCAGGTAGCGTGAAATCACCTCATCTACCTTGCCGTAGGGAATGCCTAACCTGATTTGACCATTGATACACCGGGTTTTCGTGGGCTTACCTATTGGGCGTGTGAGAACATCATCTTTGTGATAAACACTGATGTCATACCCCAAAAAGCGGGCGTGTTCCGTGCGTGTGTGGGTGATGAGGGTTTTGGATGCACTCAATTCGAGTTTGAGTTTTTCGGTCAAAAACGCTCCGATGGTTGTTTTAATCGCTTCCGCTTCCGACTTCGAGCCGATAAAGCTCAGGATAAAGTCATCTGCATAACGAATGTATTTCAACCGCCTGAAATTCGGATCTTGCACGTCTTGGGAGGGAAGTTTCCGGCGTTGTTGTTCAAGTTGCTTTACTCGTTCAGCATCGCCTTCGATTCTAGCCTGCTTGATGGAATGCCTGATTCGATCATATTCCAGGTTTACGGCCCGTTTTTCTCCCCGGTTGTACTGGGGAGCTAGTTCATCCTCAATGTATCCATCCAGTTCGTTCAGGTATATGTTAGCCATGAGTGGGCTTAGGATGCCCCCCTGGGGAGTCCCGCTGTAGGTGCGGTTATACTGCCAATCCTCCATATACCCTGCTTCCAGTCCCATCCGGATCAGATTGAGTAACCGGCCATCCTGAATATCTCTTGCGAGAATTGCCATCAGGATATCGTGGTCGATATGATCAAAACATCCTCGGATGTCGCCTTCGATGAACCACGCCGCACCGTGAAACTTCACTTTCAGATTGGCCAGTGCCGTATGGCAACCGCGTCCGGGTCTAAAGCCGTGCGAGCAATCCCGAAACCGGGGTTCGTAGTAAGCTTCCAACATCATTCGCAGCGCCTCTTGCACCAACTTGTCTGTAAAATTCGGCATCCCTAGCGGGCGTGTCCCTCCGCTCTTCTTTGGGATATGAATTCGTCGAGCCGGATGAAATTGAAATCGTTCGTAACGCAGTTGTTCAATGATTCTGCGAATTCGAGCCATATTCATTCCATCGGCTGTATCATTTTCTGTTCCCGCAGTGAGCGCACCACGATTGCGAGCTATCTTGTCATAGGCAGCGAGAAATAAATCTTCGCTGAACAGACTTCGATAGACCCGTGTCAGAGGGGTTCGCTTTTCACCCATCTTACACATTGCTTGTAGAATTTGTTCGGCTGTTTGCATTACGCATACCTCCATTTCCTTTCAAGCTGAAGTTCCTAACTCCCTTCGCCCTGTGGTTGGCTTTCCCAACCGCCGTGGGTGGTCGTGACGCCACCGACTACTATGGAGTTTCCGTCGCCTTAGGGCTCGCGCCCATTAGGCGATCCCGCAGTACAGTCATGGTTGACGTTATCAGGATGACTTAGGGTGTCTTTTCGTGGTTTGATAGGTCTCATTGACCATTGTTCCCGGCAGAAGGATTTCGCAGCCTGACTTCCTCGGGCTGCTGCTGCCAGGTCTTGACTTTAGCCGTTGTGTCAAGGGAGGAAGGGGTCTCCAACTTGCCACTGGACTTCAAGCAGTTTAGCTTTACCCATATCATCAAGGACTCGGGGCTGCAACGCTGGTAAACGGTTTCCCAGTCAGCCCCTTTTCCGACATGCTTTGTTCCCGTATTGGTTTTCCATTTCAGTAAGTCGGACGTCCTCACAGGTATTTTCCTCAACCTATGATACGTAACGTACAATCAACCATGCCGCCATGCGGCGCACGAAATCGCCCTCATCTTCCGGGACGATTGCCCCACCAACCTCGTCGCCATATACCAATTGAGCAGCTTTCATCTTTTTTCCCATGAGCGCCAGAGCCGTCGCTTCCATCGCCGACGAGTAGACTGAGAAGATCGCTTTGACCGGTTGAGTTTGTCCCAGCCTCCACACGCGCCGTACGCTTTGCCATAACGTGTACAAACTGTACTCAATTTCAAAATAAATCACCGTTGAAAACTGCACCAGATCCAGGCCGGTCTCGACCAGACGCGGATTGCAAATCAACGCGTCGATGGTATGAGCCCTTTTAGCGATCCAATCTTCCCGCTTGCGCGGATCGATATTGCTGCCCATGATGGCCACCCGCAGGCCGCTGGCTTGCAGTGGCATTTGCACACGATCTTGAATATCCCGGGTACCGGTCTGGCGAACGTAGATCAGCACCTTACGCCCCTGCTGTTTCTCCAACTTGCAAAAGTCGGCCAGCCAGCTCTCTTTCGGCAGCCATTTATGGCCGTTCGGGTTGATTGCCGGCAGCTCCATCAGCGGGACTTTGCGTACCGACTTACCATCCTCGCCATCCACCTCATCCACCACAACAACCTCATCTCGGAAAGCCGAGTTCGGTCGCGCCAGGCTCCATTGCAGCCAGGTGGATAGATACCGGCTGGATTGGACGGCAAGTTGTTTCAGGATGCTATCCATGCTGTGATACTGCTGTCCCTGATCGTCCAACATTTCCAGGGCCACCACTTCCTCCTTGTAGGCTGGCAGCGCCAGGTTCAAGTCTTTCAGGCTGAGGAAAACGGTCGTATCCAAGAGCCGGCTGACGATCGCCGGGCTGACACCTGGTTGTTCTTTGGCTTGATTGCGATAGCGCCGGTTGCCGGTGAACACACCATCCTCATCCTCTTCTTCGTTCCTGCGCCGCCGGCGGGTCGTTTCCAACACGCCATACAGTCGAGCCCAGCGCTTCTCGTCGTGGAAGGCGAAGTCGCGCCGCACACCGTGGTTCAAGCGATGCAGTAACCAAAATATCGATGTACTTTTGCCACCAAAAAACGTACCCGTGAGGGTCAGTGTCCATTTCGTGGCGGTGATAAGCTGGTGAAAGGCCACGCCTCGATCCGACGATTTGGATTTGAATTGATGGACTTCATCCGCGATGAGCAACTTGAACGCGCCCTCGGCGTGCTTGCCGATATACTCGGCGATACTATGGCGCCTGGCCCCGACGAACTCGAACAAGGCTGTCCTACATGGGCGGGTACCCCACATCGGGTCGCCGTTCGCGTCCAGTTTCTGACGTCCGTTTCCATCCAACTGCCAGCCGGGCACCTGGTGGTGACAAAACTGGCGTTTTTCCGCGATGTCTTTCGGGTCGGTCACCGGCACCACAAATCCGTCCTTCTCGATTGTGACAACCTGGCCGCAGCCCGGGCACGCACAGGCATCGACTATTTTGCCGGTCAGCGTATCACTCACCTTGCGTATGATCACCGCCGGCTGCCAGCCTGCCCCGAACTTCGCCGAGGTGTGTGCCACGACCGCCACCCATTTGGGCGTTGGATCGCCATTTTGCCGGGCAACCTCGCAAGCCTCCTTGTATTGATCCAGGAACTCCCGCACATCGTTTACGTCATTGGTTTCATCTGAATTTCGCCCGATTCTGCGCAGATCGCGAGCATGTGCGCTGGGAATGACTTCCTCGATTTCCCGAATCCATTTGGGCACCAGGTGCGGCGGACAGATGACCAGCGCCGGATAGGCGACTAACAATTCAATCACCGCCGAAGCAATGGTCGTCTTGCCGCAACCCATTTCCGCCTGGCAGTTAGCCACGCCGCTTTTGCGGATCGATCGCGCCAGCGCAGCCGCGGTGTGCCGTTGTGCGGGCAGCAGCCCGGCCCGTTCTTGTCCAGGTAGGGGTTTGCGCCCGGTTCCGAGCGTATCCAGAACGGTGATCTCCTTCGCCGTGGGGTCCAGAGTATAGAGCGGCTGGTAAGTTTCCAACACATGAGCGGCAATCTTCTCGCCGTGAGCCTTCATGAACTCGGACAGCCCCTTCACGTCCTGGATTACCTGGATGCCATCCTTCTTCAACACCGCCACGGTGGTTACAAACTTGTCTTTGTAAGTCTCGACGACCGTGTTCGCTTCTTTTGCATCGGGTTGCTCGGTCTTTTCAACCACCTTGATCACCCGTCCCTTGATGAGCATGGGGTTACCCGCTTCATCAGTCAACCGCACTGTGCCCATCATGCCAGAGGCCATGAGCATCGCAATATGCCCTTTCTTTAAGGGCATGACAGGTTGAGAGAGCTGCGTCAAGCTGCGTGTTGGGTGGATCAGATCCAACCATTCGCTGGTCTTGTGAACACCTGTTTCAATTGTGGCTTCTACCACTTCTTCCGGTTCCCAATCCGTACGCTTGAATACAGCCGGTTTACCATTTGCACCACGTGCTGGTGCTGACAGAAGTTCATAAATCGGTTCAACAGCGGTTTCGATAGGTTCCAATTCTGTGGTTGCCAGGCTTTGCAGAGAAAGCACCTCCTTGTCGGTAGGAAGCTGGTATAGCTTACGTTTGTACGCCAGCACTACCACCTGCTTGAACTTCTCGTACAGTCCATCCGGAAAGCGATAGACTGTTATGGCCTCGTAATGCCCGGCTAAAAGGCGAGCGACTTCAATCATGCCCAGGATTTTCTGGGGGATGATGTACGTTAGCAGCCCGCCGCGCATCAGCTTTGAAGTGGTCGTCTTGAGGAAATCCCATTCGAGTCGTTTTTGATTGTCGAAACGATCAAACTCATAGGGTGGGTTGAGGTAAAGCCAGGAAACGCTTTCATCGCTCAGGACGCAAGCTTGCCAGGGAGCCTGGTAAACCTTGTCCATCACCTGTTGAGCTTTCTCGGCTCGCTCCGGTGATAGTTCGACGCCCCAGGTTTCGCAGTTGAGTGCGTGACCCAGGGCAGCCGCTGCTTTACCTTCCCCTGCACAGGGATCAAATAACCGCCCTTTTTCTACAGGCGGTTTCAGGTAAGTGCGGATGATCTCTACAACCGGATCATCGGTGGGATAGTATCCCATTCTTTCAATTGCTGGTGGACGCATTGTTCACTCCTTGTGTGAGAAATAAATTCCCCGGAGGAGGCGCGTCCCACCCCTTGAGGGGATGAAAAGCGCCCCCTCCGGGGTGAATTTGGTAATATTTTACTTGTTCGATCAGGCGGCGATCAGAGAGATATCCTCTTGTGCCAACAACTCGGTCAGCAGTTCTTGCCAGTCAGCTTGCAGGTCGATTCTGGCTCCCAGGATGCAATCACCGCCAGTGACCAGATCATGTACCAGCTTGCGATTGCGAGCCTGTTTCCAAATGATGGTCGCCCACTCGTCCAGGATCGGCACCTCCAGGGCTTCTTTGATCCGTTCGATGAAGAGCCGGATCATTTCTTTTCCTGGTTCAGGCGTTTCTCGAAAGACGAGTAGATATGCGCTGAGGTCTTCTGGTTCCCACTTCCCGGGTAGCGCCAACCGAGACACAAAACCGACGTGATGACTGGTGTACTCCGTTATGGCTTGCCAGGCCTGTTCATACTTTTCGGTTGGAATAAGGCTGACATCGCCCACGCCATCTTGCGTCAATTGCAACTGTTTACTGCACATAAGCGTCACCCGCAGTGATTCCAGACTTGTCTTATATCCGACCAGACCGACGTATGCCAGGTTGTGGTTACTATCGTAAGCATAACCGGTGACATGCGCCATGGCTTGGCCATTGCGCAGCTTTGGCACCGCTTCAGAAAACAGGCGCTCTCCTGGTCTGACCTTGTTATTTTCCTTTGGAATGATTTTCCAGACGACGATCCCGGCATTAACCCGCTCCAGTTCTTCGTTGAGCTCACGCAGCAGCTCGTACAATCCTTTCCATGGCTGTACTCCAGTGAAGGACACGGCGGTTTCGCCTGCCTGGACGTTTACCCTCCTTTGTTCAACGTCGAGGGTCGCTTCGGCAAGAGTCAGGGGACGGTAGTTTGCCAATACCTGGGGCAGCTTCTCGCCCGGTTTGGCGATGAAAAGGTAGGCGCCGAGTTCTGAGTCGTAATTCAGATACCCGGCTTTTCCAACCGCATAATCGTATGGGTACGTTGCCCGGGTCAGCTCCTGGCCGAGGTCTTCTCTGGCCGGCAGACCGCTCCCATCCTTATAAGCGGCAATGACGACCTTGCCCTCCTTCTGCCTGGCGATGATACGGTTGACTTTCTCGCGCAGGTATTTGTCTTCGTATACGTTCATGTGATCCTCCTTTGAGTTTTGAAATGTTTTGAACTACCAACGTTGAAGTAATCAAAAGAAAACGGCCAACGTTCAAGCGATCCTGAATGCCCAGAGCATTTCAGAACAGCAAATGGGATCTCTCAAAGCGGTTTTGAGAAACCACATTTGCCGTCTTGTTAAGTTTTATTTCTTTGCATGTAAAATAAGAAAGGGTGAATATTTCGGTATTTTATCGATTGCACACTTTGTACACAGGGGAGGATTCGCGATGGCTACTATGAAGCAGAGAATTGTCGAATTGTTGAGGCAAAAAGTCGGCTTATCGGATCGGGAAATAACTGATACCTTGATTGCAAAAGGAGCTTCTCAGCAATCTATCAATCAAATTTGCCGAGATTTGGAAAAGCAAGGTATAGTTGTCCGTTCCAAAGTGAATGGCCGGATTAAAAATTACCTGGCGGGGAATCAAGTGACTTCGACCATAGATCCACAAGAAACAAACGAAACTACAGAAAAAGTTCTTTTTTTATCAGAAGATTCACTCAAAAAGCACCTGGAAAAGTGGCTGACCTTGAACGGATGGAAAGTTCAAGTGGCCTGGGGGCATGCACAGGGAATTGATATTTGCGCGACTCAAGGCGACAAGAAATGGATGATCGAGGTAAAAGGGGAAGGATCAAGGCAACCAATGCGGGTAAATTATTTTCTGGGTGTCCTAAGCGAAACTCTTCAAAGGATGGATGATCCCCTCGCAGAATATAGTATTGCGTTACCAGATCTTCAACAATTCAGGAATCTCTGGAAACGGCTTCCAAATCTCGCAAAAAGCCGGACCGGAATCACGATACTTTTTATTGACCGTGATGGAAATGTTACTCATATAGAACAATAAATACAGACTGATCAATCACTATGGGAAAAATCGGATACGGATATGGTAGCGAGTGGCATTTATTGAGATATCTGGGTTACCACCGAGATTATCTCCAAAATTCTATTCTCCAGTTAACAGGTGGCAGCCAAATTCATTGGCTAGATTTTCGCTTTTCGTCCGTCAATCAGGCTTTGCACCATGATAAAGAGTGGCAAGGGATTGAATTTATTAATGATCCTGATGTACAGAAGAAATGGGAAATTTTTTGGCCTCAGACAGGGAATCCACCGAATTGGGATGCGGTTGGTAAGATGGTAAGTAGTGAAGGAGACCAGTGGTTATTGGTAGAAGCCAAAGCCCATTTAGAGGAAATACATAGTTCTTGCGCTGCAACCCATCCAAAAAGCAGGGAAATGATCAATAATGCCGTGCTTGCTTCGCAAGCTTCATTCGCCAGTAAAGTACCAATCTCTCAATGGCTTTCACCCTACTACCAATTTTGCAACCGGTTATCTGTTCTCCACTTTTTGATGCGTGAATGTGAGCCTGCAATTCCGGCACACATTGTATTTGTCTATTTTTATGGTGATGAAAACGGCAACCAAAAATGTCCTCAAATCCCGGAAGAATGGAACTCTGTTATCCAAAATATGTATGATGCCGTTGGTCTAGATCAAAATTCCAAATTGTTTCAACGTGTACATCATGTATTCCTCCCGGTAAATCCACGTT
>VFSW01001540.1_pt1 | contig 35203 bp, 28 predicted proteins | sample 5358111 | NCBI WGS metagenome assembly VFSW01 (sample SAMN11554181, study PRJNA540505) | mine drainage metagenome | isolation source: sediment from site ElyBrook_90M | place: USA: Ely Copper Mine, Vershire, VT | collected 2017 | reverse complement strand
TTTGAATGGATTTTGAGTCTTAACTGGTTGTGTCAAAATCAGGGGCAAGTCCAGATACTACGTGACGCTCGAAGACCTGACGCGCGCCGTCTCGGGATTCGACGGCCTCCAACACGTGGATCGCTCCGCTGCCGCCAATTCAACGGACGCTTTGAAGACTACCGGGCAGAACCCAGCGTGGCTTGAGTTCCACTCTTATGTCGCGCACCCGGTTCCCGGGGCGCGGACTCGAGCGCGCGGGCCGAGCGTTGCGTCTCCGTCGAATCGGCGCCCAGCAAAGCCAGCAGCGTGGCGGCGCTGTGGCGCAACGCGGTCCTGGCTTCGCTCGCGCGCCCGAGTTCCACGTACGCCTCGCCGAGGCTGCGCTCGGCCACCGCGTATTCGCGGGAGTCCTTCTTGCCCGCGCGCTCGAGGGCGGACAAGCCCGGCTCGAGCACGGCGAGGCTCGCCTTCGCGTCGCCCGCGCGCTCGTCGTGCTCGCCGAGCTCGATCGCCGCATCGAGCGTGTGCGCGTCGTCAGCGCCGCGAACCTTGCGGTCGAGAGCCAGCGCGCTCTCGAACTCGACCCCCGCCTCGCGAAATCGTCCTTCGCCGTCGAGCGCGTGGCCGAGCGCCCAGTCGAGAAAGACCAACTGCGGATGCCCGATCCCCATCGCCTTGGTGAAGACGCGCAGGGCGTTGCGCGCCAGAGCCTCCGCCTCGGTGTAGCGGCCTTCATCGCAGAGGCTGTCCGCAAGGTTGCCTTCGATCACCGCGACGTTGGGTTGATCGTCGCCGAAGACCTTGCGGGCGATGGCCAGGCTGTGGCGAAGCGCCTGCTCGCCTTCGCGCGGATGGCCGGCCAGATTCAGCGCGATGCCGAGCTCGTTCAGCACCGGCGCGGTGTCGAGTTCACCTAATCCCGCGGTCTCGCGCCGCACCGCTTCCCTCAGCACTGGAATCGCCTCGCGCAGCTTGCCGGACTTCTGCAGCACCATGCCGTAGGATTCCAGCCGGTTGGCGGCGTCGACGCTCGATGCGTGGCCCGAGCGGTCGATCGCCACGGCGCGCGACATCGTATCTTCGGCCTCCGCGAGCTTGCCCTGCTGCGCCAGCGCCGTGGCGATCGCGCCAAGCGCGGCCGCAATCGCCGGATCGCCGGGCTTCAGGCGCTTCTCGCGAATCGCCAGCGCCCGCCGCCCGGCGCGAACCGATTCGTCATAGCGGCCCACGTTGTAATACGTGTCGCTCAGCCCGCTCCAGGATTCGCTCGATGCCAGCGTGTCCGCGCCGAACGTCTTCTGCCGCACTTGAATGCTTTCGAAATACGCCTTCTCGGCCTCTTCCGGCGGGCCCAGAACGTTATAGGCGCTGCCGATGTTATCGAGCAGCCGCGCGCGCAGCTCGGGCTGATCGTGGAGTTCCTTTTCGAGGCGCTCCTTGCCGGTCCGCAACAGATCGGCGGCCGTCAGCACGCCGTGGGCGTCCTGCGGGTTCGCGCGCCGGAACAGATCGACGAGGAACTCCGACACCTGCCGCGCGGTGGCTGCTTCCTGCGCGGCGCGGTCGCGTTCGGCGCGGACGCGATGCGACTCCACGATCAACGCAGCGACGAAGGCGACCGCCAGCACGGCCGATGCCGCGAGCAGCGCGAACGCGGCGCGGTGGCGCTGGACAAGCTTGCGGAGCTGGTAGGCCCGGCTCGGCGGCCGCGCGACGACCGGCAGGTCCGCCTCGTAGCGGTCGATGTCGGCCGCGAACGCGGCGACGCTCGGATAGCGCCGCTCGGGCTCTTTTTCGAGCGCCTTCATCGCGATCGTTTCGAGGTCTTCGTCGTATCGCCGGAGCCATTGCCGGAACGGCCGCGGCGCCGCCGTCGTGATCCGGGCGAGCGCTTCGACGAGGCTGCCGTCAGGCTCGAAATACGGATGATGCCCGGTCAGCATTACGTACAGCACGACGCCCAGCGAGTAGACATCCGTGCGGACGTCGATGCGCGCGTTGTCGCCGCGCGCCTGCTCGGGGCTCATGTACTGGATGCTGCCTTGCACCATGCCGGTCTCGGTGAGCATCGTCGCCTCCGCGTCCTGGCCGGTAATGCGCGCCAGGCCGAAGTCGAGGATCTTCGCCGGCGGCCGCGTCGATAGCGATCCGCCGGTCGAGCCCTCGCCGGCATCCGGCACCAGGATGTTCGACGGCTTGATATCGCGATGGATGACGGCGTTCTGGTGCGCGTAGGCAACCGCGTCGCAGATCGCGCGGAACAGCCGCAGGCGGCCGGCGGCGTCGTTCTTCGCGAGCGTGGCCAGAGCGGGCTGCCGCGCAAGCCACGCGTCGAGCGGCGCGCCCTTCACCAGTTCCATCGCCAGGAACGGCTGGCCGTCCGCGCCCGCGCCCGACTCGTAAATCGTCGCGATGCCGGGATGTTCGAGACGGCCCAGCATCTCCACCTCGCGCTGGAACATGCGGCGCATCCGCCCGCTGGCGAAGCGGCCCGCGCGAATCACCTTCAGCGCGACCAGCCGGCGCGGGTTCTGCTGCTCGGCCTCATAGACCACGCCCATTCCGCCTTCGCCGAGCTTGCGCAGAATGCGGTAGTTGGGGAACCCCTCCGGGCCCGCCGCCGGCTGGTCCGCCAGACCAGCCGTGAACGCCAGGCCGCTCGAGCTGCCGTCGCAGGCAAGCAGCGTCTCGACCTGCCGCCGCAGCGTCTCGTCCCCCGCGCAGGCTACGGCCAGATACGCGCCGCGCTCGCCCCCTTCGAGCGGCTCCGCCTCATGGAACAGAGCTTGTATCCGGCGCCAGCGATCGGCGTCCATGGCGCGGGTCAAGTCTCTTCGAAGGATTTCAACTCGTGCCGCAGCCAGGCACGGCCCATGCGCCACTCGCGATCCACGGTGGCCGGGGAGATCTTGAGAGCCTCGGCGGTCTCCTCAACCGTGAGGCCGCCGAAAACGAGTAAGTCGATGACCTGAACCTTTCTCGGGTCGAATTGTTCCAAACGTTCGAGCGCTTCCTGCACGGCAAGAATGTCGGCGAACCCTCCGTCCGGCGATTCGATGGCGGTGGTCAGCGTGACGCGCCTCCATTCCTCTCCTCCGCGTTTGCGGCGCCCGCGCTGACGCGCATGATCGACCAGCACCCGGCGCATCTGGCGGGCGGCGGTGGCGAGGAAATGAGCGCGATCGTGAAACGCCGCGCTCGTGCCTAGCAGACGCAGATACGCCTCGTGAACCACCGCTGTCGCGGTCAGCGTGTGGCCAGGCTTCTCGCCGGCCATGTAATGCGCGGCGAGCCGGCGCAAGTTATCGTAAACCAGCGGCGTCAGCTCCTCAAGCGCGGAAGCGTCGCCCTCGCGCCAGCGCGCCAAAAGGACTGTGATGTCCGCCTGCGCCCCGGAAGATTTCACATTCAATGCTCGCATCGTACCACGGCCACGCTCCTTCGGAAGCCGCTCCGGGCGCGGGCGGCGAGCTACGCGGCGTATACTGGGCAGAACCTATGTGGGCCGACGTCAGCCAGCAGCTTTCCCGCATCCTCTCGCGCGAAGTGTTCGATTGCCTCGTCGAAACGCCAAGTTATACTTACTTTCTCGAACAGGCCGGCCTAAAGCCGCCTCTCCGCCAGTACCTCCGTTACACGCCCGAGCCGTTCCCCGATTCTTTCGCGCCCACCTGCGCCGTGTGGGCCCATCTCATCGCCGCCCAGGTGAAGGGCTTGAATTGCCTGGTGGAGGACAAGACACTCCGCGCCGAGGTGATCCATGGGCCCGCGCACCTTTACCGCTGCACGCAAACGCGGCAGAAGCCGCCGGAACCTCAGGACCTGAGACGGAATACGAATTACTTCGGCGACTGGTGGTTTGACGAGCCGTTGTTGAAACGCTCGGAGCAAGCCTGCGCCGCGCTCGAGGCCGAGCGGCTCAGGAATCCCTTACTCACCGCCATGAAGCCCGATGCCTGCCTCAAGACACAACTGCGGCGCCGCATGGCGGTTTCCGTCGACTGGAACACCATTGGCGCCATTCGCGAACTGGTCCTCGCGAGTAACGAATCGCTTCCCGTGATCACCGGGCTCGGGAAACCGATGCCGTATCTCTCCGATCGAGCGGACTGGCGCAAGTTTCCCGACAAGTCCAAGCCCATCGCCCGCCAGACCCTCCCCGGAGGCGACCGCCAGATCTGGCTGATCTGGACGCCGCAAAAACACTCGATCCGCCTCTACAAGGTTTTGGGGTGATTCCGCCGTCCCGTCCGGCTCGTTCCATTGCACCCGGGCCGCGCGCAGGGCCGATGATGGAGCGATGGAGCGCGAACAGGCCTGGGAGCTGCTGTGCGAGTACACGAAATCGGAGAGTCTGCGCCGGCATGCGCTGGCGGTTGAGGCCTGCGTGGCCGCGTATGCGCGGAAGCTGGGTGAGGACGCCGCGCAGTGGTCGGTGACCGCGCTGCTGCACGACTTCGATTACGAAATTCACCCCGAGGCGCCCGATCATCCGATGAAGGGCGAGCCGATTCTCGCCGCGCGCGGCGTCGATGAGGCGATCCGGCGCGCGATTCTTTCGCACGCCAACTACAGCGGCGTCTCGCGCGATTCTCCGCTCGAACGGACCCTGTTCGCCTGCGACGAGCTGGCCGGCTTCCTCACCGCGTGTTCCTACGTGAAGCCCGGCCGCAGCATCGCCGAACTGGATGTCAAGTCGGTGCGGAAGAAGCTCAAGGACAAGGCGTTCGCGCGCTCGGTGAGCCGCGAAGACATCGTCAACGGCGCCTCCGCGCTCGGCGTCGATCTCGACGCGCACATCGCCTTCTGCATCGAGGCGATGCGCGCCCGCGCCGCCGGCCTCGGCCTCGCTGGAGCCGGATGATAGAATCGCCGAGGAAGCTAGTCTTGGCCGGTGCTGGGCCTGGTCTTCAAAACCAGCGTGCGGGGCGAAAGCTCCGCGGTGGGTTCGACTCCCACTAGCTTCCGCCAGCTACGCCGCTTTTCTTTTTCCAAGCACCCGCGAGCAAGCGTCGTGGTGTGCCCCGAACGGAGATGGAGGACAGCCGGCCTTCCGCCTATGATTGGCGCCCTGGGGTGTGGCCAGTTCGGTCGCGACGGGCCGACGAACCTTGATCACCCAGCAAGACGAGTGGACTGGGGATGTCGTGTTGCCCGTCATCGGACCCCGAGAGCCGCTGCTCACGGGCGGTCACGGCACTGGCCCAGTGGCCTGTAGCTTCACCACGCCGGGCTTAGAGGCCCGCACAACAAGGTATGATCCGACTCGCTGCGGACAAATTCCGGACTCGCACTTGAGCCAAACGCGCTTGAGCCAAACGCGATTGTTCGTCCGGAAGACGCCGGGCGGCAGAGCCGCATCATCCGGGAGACCTATCACCTCGAACACTGGCTTACGCTGGAAGTCGCGACGGGCTTGCTTGGAATCGCTGTTGTAGGCGCGGTAGGTCGCGAGAAGACCGAGCCGATGGTCAACGATCCTCTCCAGTCCGTCGGAAAGGACGCCTTGGTTCACGATGATCGTGCCCCTCTTCGGCGCGACCTGCTGAATTTGGACCGCGAGCTCGTCAAGCTGATCCCATCTAAGCAGTATGAATTTCGCGAGTTGATGCTCTTTCCCAAGGATGGCTTTGGCGTCGCCGTTGTCATCCGCGGGCTCAATAGCCAATAGTTGGTTCTCGATCCGACTCTTTGTCACGGCGACGGACACGCGTTGGCGAGTAAGAGCTCGCAGCCGCTTTAGAAGCTGCTTCCGTTTCCGATCGAACGATGGCGGCGGCGTCAGCGCAAGCAAGTCGAAGCGCTCGCTACGAACGATCGCTGCGTCGAAGTATGTGATGTGGTTCGTGGCGATGAAGTAGATGACGCGCCGCTGAGTCCAGAGTTCAGCGAGTTTTGGGAGCATGCTCGTCGTCAGAAATCGCCCGAAGGCGTCCGGCGAGTTATCGCGCTCCCTCACGAGTTCGTCCGGCTCGTCGAAGAGGACTACGGCGTGATCAAGCTCCATCAACTGCCCGAAAATTCTGTCCGCCGTGCTCTGAACAGCCTGAATGCCCTCCGCCACGAAAAGGCTTGAGTGAAGTTCAATGTATTTCCATCCAAGCGAGTCGGCCACGTGGCGCGCGAGCGTTGTCTTGCTCGTCCCCGGAGGGCCGAACAAGATAGCTGATCGAGCTTGCCAAGTTTTGATGGGCTGATCGTCGGGTTCCGAAAAGTCCTGGTCGGACCCCATCCGAACGGGATTTACAAAGAGCGTGATCAGGTCCTCCGCCACGGTCGTGGGAGTAGACCACGTGTCGCCGCGTTCGATGAGCTCCTCGAATGCCCTCGGATTCCTCGGAAGCGCCCGTCCTGGAAGGGAGCGAAGCGCGTCACGGCGCGCGAGAATGCCAAGCACTCGTCGATAAGCCTGTAGGTAGGAGAACACACTCGCAGTCGCCCAACCCTCGGGCGTAGAATCGCCGGGTCTGTGCCCCGACGACCATGAGACAACGTCGCGGCCAGACCCGGCCCGAACCTGCGTCATTTCCGCGTACTCACGGAGTCGCCGCAAGCGCTCGGCGAAGGCACGGATGACGTCCTCCAGGAACTCCTGCTGTTCGAGCTTTGACAGCAAGGCCTTGAGGAGATAGGTGAAGTTTTCGTACACGTAGCAGTAAGCGTTTCCGACATTGCTATAGACGAATAGCGGTCGATAGTGTCGCCAACTCCCGATCTGCTCTTGGGTGCTGCCGAGGGCCTCGAACGCTTTTCGGATAAGATCCTGATCACGCAGATTCGATGACGCGTCATCCCCGAATTCGATGAATGTGGTCAGCGCCCAAGTCAGTTGATCGGAATCGAGTGTCGCGCTCTGGGCCCAATGGAGCCCCACTTCTTCGGCCAGCTTCATCCTCGCCCATAAGCGCAGCCCGGAGATAATTCTTGTCAGTTCGGAATCGCGCATCCACTCGTGAGGACTCTCACGCACTTTCTCGAGAACTCGAAGCGCCCAATAGGTGTGGTAGGCGTTTTCCGGATACCAGTGTCCTGCATCCAGTCCTTGAGATTTCACCTCCCTCCGTTCGCCGATCCCGAAACGCTTCGGATCATCCCGAATCTGTCGACAAATCGCCCCGACGAGACGTGTGTGCTTCGCCGTCCACTTGACTGTTCCGTCCATGAAGAGCGGCATGGACCGACTCACACAGTAGATCGGCGCGGAGTGCTCTGAAAGCCACTCCGCTTGCTTTCGCTTCATGGCGCCGGCATAAAAGGCTTTCACGAGGGCGTCCACGGTCCTCTTAGCGGCCTCCTCTGCCTTGAGGCCCTCTAGGTCCTTGCCGGTCATTCCGACGCTCGCCGCAATCGAGTCTATTGCACCGTTTGGAATGCACGAAACGTGACAATCGCGCAGAGATTCGATGCAGGTCGCTGTAGTCGTGAGATGACGGAGATCACCTGTCTTCCCTCGTTCTTCGGCGAATACTTTGAAGCTTGCACCCGCCGAAAGCTTGAAAGCCGACAAGCTCGGAACGTGCTTGCCGCATAACTCTCGCACCCTTCTTCGCTCTTCGGCCAGCTCAGTGAAGTTCATGTACGATCAGCGGCGACCAGCGACGAACTTCGCGAGGTTATGGAACTCCTTGTCCCGAACCGCGGACCCAAGATCAAGGTCAAGAATGTTCGCCATGTGAACGACGTACAGAAACACATCGGCAAGCTCTTGCGATTCCGTCCCATTGCGGCCAGAAGGCCCATGGCGCACGAGCTTCTCGCGCGCTCGGATGGCGCGCGCCAGCTCTCCAACCTCCTCAACCATCAGCAGGAGACAGTTCTGTGCGGTCTCGCGCTCGTATCCCCTCTGGCTTGCAACCCGCTTGTAGTAGCGCTGGAACGTACGGAGATTCGGTGCGGGTATAGGGAGCTTGTTCTCCTTAGCGGCGCTAACAACCTCGGCCGCCGAGTTCGCCTCATGCACGAAAGATCTTAGGGTGATGTCGGACGGCTCCGCGCGGCAGAAAACGGGTACCCCCTGGGCGTGCGCGAACCCAACTTCAAGCGCAGCGCTCAAGCCGACGTACCCCTCGGGCGCGTGCAGCCAAACGAAGGTTGCCCTCTGAATGGCGTCAAGGTGCTTCAGCTCGATGCGTTCTGGGGCCTCGACCTCCTCGCCCCTCATGAACATGAACCCGTCGACCTCCCGCGAAGGCTCCACGTGGGTAGGCGAGAGAACCCGACAGCCAAGGTCCGTCAATTCCTCGTGAATCAGTCTAAGCCCCTCAAGATCTCTTCTGAACGAGCCCGATAGGACGACCTCACAGATACCGGGCGCTTCCCGCCTCAGGGCCGCCTCACGTTTCTCGTTTCGGCGCGGGCCAGGTTCGGGTCCTGGTTCGGGTGCTTGTGCCGCCTCCCCGTTAGGGAAGAGCAGAATCTGCGCGCTGTTCGAGATTGCCCGCTTCGCCATAGGGGATCGTCCTCGCGAACCACGATTGTAGGAAGTCGGCGTCCGGGCGGCACGCATGTGGTAATGATCGGCAGTTGATCGCGTGTTGATTACGCTGTGGAAAAAGTGTGAATTCATCCCGCAAGAGGAACCATTGCACCATTTCCACAGAAAAGTTGGACCGCCGACCGTCACCGGAGCCTCGTCGAAACAACATTCCCCCGATATGTTCTCAGACCGCAGTCGTGATGGTGATCGTTGAAACATGCTCGAATGCAACACCCATACCGATCATCGCACCCACCCCCCGGTTCTTGGGAGCGCAGGGGCGCGAACTTGCCGCAAGCCTGCGGCATCTCGCCACGGCGCCTCAGCTCGGCTGGAAACGCAGTATCGAAGTCGCATCCCATATCGACGCCCAACGTGAGGAAGCCCCCCGAAGGTCAGAACCGCCCCGCCTATTCGGCCCGGATCGGCGGGCTCGCGTTCCCTGCTCCGCCGATTAGTCTGATGGCCATTGTGCCGCGATCCGTTCGATGACTGCAGCTCGAACTTCCGCTTGTCGCGCGCCCAGCGCGGAGCGTGCGGACCGTTTTGGGCGATCCCCGAATGGAGGCCTTTACGGTGGGCGCCCAAGCCGCTTTCTGGCCCTCCCGGAGCACGGCGACGGCTCGTTCGGGCGAGTGCTATCCCAAACGCTCCCGCCCGGGCCGCAAATCCTAACGCAATCGGCTCACGGTAAAGGTGGTGCCGGTGCCCTCAGACATCGTCCATCCCCATGAGTGGACCCCTTGCGGAAATCAGCGGTACGTGCAAAATCGACAGCTTTGGAAGTATGACCGCCACATCGGAACGGCAATTTCGAGCGCACCGCGAGACTCCCACTAGCTTCCGCCAGCTACGCCGCGCCCGCTCCCCGCATCGAACCGGCCGTTCTCCACAGCTATGGGTTGACAGCTTACCCGAGCAGGCGCATACTTGGGTAAAGTGGCTACCCAAGACGAGAAGACGCGGCCGGCGCTCCTGCAGGGCACCCTGGACATGCTGATTCTCCGCACGCTTCGCCTCGGGCCGCAACACGGGCAAGGCATCGCGCGGGCGATTCAGGAGCAATCCGCGGATGTCCTTCTGGTGGAGCACGGAGCGCTCTACCCGGCGCTGCAAAGACTCGAGGCTCGGGGTTGGATCGTGGCGGAATGGGGGACTTCCTCGAACAACCGCAAAGCCCGGTTCTACGCGCTCACCAAACCGGGGCGCAAGCGGCTCGTTCGCGAGACCAGCCGCTGGCGAACGCTTGCCGCCGCCATCGCGCGCATCCTCGGGCCAGAGGCGGAGGCCGGCTGACATGTTCGGCTGGCCGAAGCGACCGCAGTCGGACTTCTCGTCGGAGCTGCGATCCCATATCGAACTCGAAGCGGAACGGCTGCGCGCCGGGGGCTTCAGCGGCGAAGAGGCCCGCCTGCGCGCCCGAAAGGCCTTCGGCAACGTACTCCAGGCCGAGGAGCGCTTCTACGAATCGAACCGCCTGGTCTTCGTTGAAAGCATCGCGCGGGATCTGCGGGATGCGTTCCGCGGATTGCGCCGCGCTCCGGCATTTACGGCCCTCGCGCTTGCGGCGCTCGCCGTCGGCATCGGCGCCTGCACGGCGGTGTTCAGCCTGGTCGACCGGCTCCTGTTCCGCGGTCTTCCCTATCCTCGCGCCGAACGGCTTGTCTCGGTCGGGATCACCGGTCCCATCGATACGAACGAATTCATGATCGGCCGCACTTACTTCGACTGGAAACTCCGGCCTTCGCCATTCGCGTCCCTGACCTCCATGTTACCCGCGGGCCAATGCGATCTCGGCGATCGGGACCCCGTCCGGATCCATTGCATCTTTGTCGAGGCGAACTTTCTTCGCACGCTGGGAATCCGGCCCCAACTCGGCCGTGACTTCGTGAAAGAAGACGATCTGCCGAACGCGCCCCGTCTCGCCCTCATTTCCTACGGTCTCTGGCAATCCCGCTTCGCCGGCGCCGCGCGCGTGCTGGGCCAGACCATCCGGCTCGACGACCGGCCGGCTCGCATCGCCGGAGTTCTTCCCCGAACCTTCGAAATGCCTCAGTTAGGCGAGGCCGATATTCTGGTTCCCGAGCAGTTGGACGAAGCGGCGCAGCGGCGCGCGGGGACCGGAGCTTTTCTTCGCTGCTTCGCCCGGCTCAAGGACGGCATCACGCTCGATCAGGCTCGCGCGGAGATGCAGCCGCTGTTTCGCTCGGCCGTTAACGACGCGCCGCCGATGCTGCGCAATGAAATCCACCTGGCCCTCCGGTCTCTGCGCGACCGGCAGATCCACGACGTTCGTCTCGCCTCGTGGACGCTGCTGGGCCTGGTCGGCGCTCTGCTGCTGATTTCCTGCGGCAACGTCGCCAACCTCCTGCTGGCCCGCGCGGCCACGCGGCGCCGCGAGTTAGCCATGCGCGCCGCCCTCGGAGCGAGCCGGGCGCGCCTGATCCAGCGATCCGTGGTTGAAAGCCTGGTGCTGGCGCTTTTCGGAGGGATGGCCGGCTCCGCGCTGGCGTATCTGATGGTTCGAATCCTGATCGCTGTCTCTCCCGACGCCATCGTACGGCTGAATCAGGCGGCCATCGACGGACGCGCCCTCGCGTTCACCCTCTTCGCCTCTCTCGCCGCCGCCATGCTCTTCGGCGTAACTCCGGCCTTGGAGCCTCCGCGCGCGGCTTCGCTCCTGGGTTGGCACTCGATTGGCGCTCAACGGGGCGGCATCCGCCGCGCTCTCGTTGCGTTCCAGGTTGCGGTGTCGCTGATTCTGCTTACCGGCGCGACGCTTTTCGCGCGCAGTTTGGCCAAACTGGAAAGCCAGCCGCTCGGATTGAGTCCCGAGCGCGTAATTACAGCCTCGTTCGTGCTGGGGGTCCATCGGTACGGGCAGCCCGCCGCGCAGGACGCACTCTACCGCGAACTCGAGTCCCGCCTGGCCGGCATCCCCGGCGTTCGCGGATTCGCGCTGAGCGATTCCGTGCCGCCGGCGGGCGGGATGCATGCCCGCCCGTTCTCGAACCTGCGCATCGCCGGCCATCCGCCGGTGTCGAGCGAAGGGGGGTTGGTTGCCTTTCGTTACGTGACCCCGGACTATTTCGGGGCCCTTCGAATCCGCATCACCGCGGGCCGGGCTTTTGTCCAGGCCGATCGGCTCGCTTCTCAGCCTCCACTTATTCTGAGCGCGTCCCTGGCCCGCAAGCTGTTCCCGAACGAGAATCCCGTCGGCCAGCAGATCGCATTGGGCGCCGAAGTCAACGGCCGCCCTCTCTATTCGCCCGTCGTCGGTGTCGCCGCCGACGTGAAGAACGACGGCCTGACTTCCGCGCCGGCGCCCGAGTACTACTGCCTGCGGACGTGGAATTCGGAACAGCTCGGGCGCTCCGCGGTCGCGATCCTTCGTACTTCCCTCGCGCCCGAGACCGTCGTTCGCGTGATCCGCCGCGAGCTCGCCGCGCTCGATCCTACTCTCCCGGTCAGAATCGAAACTCTGCGCGAGCGCGTCCGGGAACTCACCGGACGGCCGCGCTTCGTCACCGTGCTCGTGGGCCTGTTTGCCGGATTCGGCCTGTTGCTGGCCGCCGTTGGGCTCTATGGCGTCATGTCATTCCTGGTTGGCCAGCGGACCCGTGAAATCGGCGTACGCATGGCGCTGGGCGCGGCGCCCGGCCAGATCGCCTCGCTCATGTTACTCTTCGCCGCCCGCTGGACCGCGGTTGGCGCTTTGGCCGGCCTGGCCGGCGCGCTGCTTGTGACTCGGCTCTTCCGCGGCCTGCTCTTCGACGTATCGCCCGAGGACCCAGCCTCGTTTGCCATCGCTATCGCCGCGCTGCTCGCCGCCGCGTCCCTGGCCGCCTGGTTCCCCTCCGCCCGCGCCGCCCGCGTCGACCCCGCCGTCTCATTGAGGGAGGACTGAGGCGACTTGCCGCTCGCGCGGGAAGCCGCATGTCTCTCCCCAGCCGCGCCACGTCGATGCCGAACGTGGGCAGTAACTACGATAAGATCGCCGTGGAGGCCCCAAGCTGTCCAATCAGCCCACGACTAACACGCCGGATGGTCTGCCGGTAAGGCTTTTCAAGTCTAGACAGGACTGGGCTGCGTGGCTTGAGACGAACCATCGCACGAGCGCGGGGCTGTGGCTGCGGGTGGCGAAGAAGGGGTCGGGACTGAAGTCTGTCTCATACCAGGAAGCGCTCGAGGTTGCGCTGTGCTACGGGTGGATCGACGCGCAGAAGAGACCCGGGGACGAGAGGAGCTGGCTGCAACGATTCGGTGCGCGTTCGGCGAGGAGCGTCTGGTCGAAGATCAACCGGGACAAAGCGCTGGCGCTGATCGAGAGCGGCGAGATGAGGGCGGCGGGGCTCGAGGCGATCGAGAACGCGAAAACGAACGGACGCTGGAATGCGGCCTACGATTCGCCCAGCGGGGCGAGCGTGCCAGGCGACTTACAGGCCGCGCTGGATACGAATCCGCGAGCGGCGGCGTTTTTCGAGAAGCTCGACCGGGTGAACCGGTATGCGGTCCTGTGGCGAATTCAAACGGCGAGAATGGTGGAGACGCGCGCGCGGAAGATCGCGCAGATGATTGGAATGCTCGAAAGAGGCGAGAAGCTGCATCCGTGATGGGTTCAAGCGTTTCCAGGGTCAGGGAAGGTTCGGGTGGGAACGCGCGCGGCGAATTCGCCAGGCGTAGATACCGACGTTGATCGCGCAGACGATGACGGCGCAGACGGTGAGTAAGGCCGGCGGCGCGTCCGGATAGACGGTGGCGTCCAGATAGTGCAGTAAGAACGGGCCGCGATAGGGGGAGATGCCGGCGCGCGCTTCGAAATAGTTTTCCGCGAGCGTCAATGGGCAGACCAGCGGCGTCGTCTCGGCAATGAAGCCGTAAATCACGGTTGCGACGTGCGCGAAAGCGAGTCGCGGGCGGCCGCGCGTGAGGAGCGCGCCGAAAATCACCCAGCCGATAAAGGCCAGGTGCAGGAGGAGAACGGCGTCCGCCATGGCGAGATAAAGCTCCACTCGCACGCTCAATTCGACCCCCGAAGGCTTATTCTACCGCGGGCATCCGATCCCCCGGCAAGGCGGGCGGCCCGCGGCTGCGTAAGTCTGATAGGGTCGGTATCGGAGCGTACGACGATGGCCGAAACGGAAGGGACCGTGGGCGGGATGGCGTTCGAGGGAGTCACACCAATCCTGCGTGTGAGCAGCGTTGCGGAGAGCATCGATTACTATGTGCGCGTTCTCGCGTTCAAGGTGGATTGGCAGGCTCGCTGGTTCGCGTCCGTGTCGCGCGGGCGCTGCTGCCTCTTCCTGTCCGAGGGCGATCAGGGGAATCCAGGCGCTTGGGTGTGGATCGGCGTTGAGGACGCGGGGCTTCTTTACGAGGAGCTTCGGGTCAAGGGGGCCAAGGTTCGAAGTCCGCCGAACAATTTTCCGTGGGCTTACGAAATGCAGATCGAGGATCCGGATGGAAACGTGCTGCGGCTCGGCTCGGCGCCGAAGGAAGGCGAGCCGTGGGGTGAATGGCTCGACATGCGGGGCGTGCGCTGGGCGATGGGGGACGGCGGCGAGTGGACGAAGGTTGAGCGCCGGGTGTAAGTAAGCGAGTGCGGGTCGAACGGATCGGGTTGGGATACCCCGGAGTCGGCGGACACGCGCGCGGCGTCGTCCCGGCGATGATTCCGTAAGTGAGGGTTCCAACGTGCGTCCGTGCAAAACGCGGCCGGGGCTGAAATGGAAATCGCCGCGACTTGCCGAGATCCACGCGCGCGGATTTTCGACCGTTCCGCGGGCGATCCTTCTTTTCTGTTGCATTCCCACAGGAAGTAGCGCATTCTGGTGTGGCAGGACCACAGGAGCGACGCGTGGCGGATTCGAAGGTCGATTTGTTGCAGGGGACGCTGGACGTGATGGTGCTGCGGACCCTCGATGTAATGGGGGCGCGGCACGGGTACGGAATCGCGCGGCGGATCGAGCAGGTGAGCGGGCGCGAGTTGCTGCTCAACCAGGGCACCATTTACGCGTCGCTCGTCCGGCTGCAACAGCGGGGATGGATCGCCGCGGAGTGGGGAACGTCGGACCATAACCGCAGGGCGAAGTATTACTCCATCACCAGGCGGGGCCGCAAGAAGCTCGCCGAAGAAACGGCGCATTGGCTGAGGCTGTCGGGCGTCATGGGCCGCGTGCTCGCGATGCGGCGCGAAGGAGCGGGCCCATGACGGGCTCGCTGCGGCGCGCGTTCGAGCGCATCCGCGCCATGTTCCGCGGTCGGCCTCTCGATCGCGATCTGGATGCGGAGCTCGAGGCCCACATCGGGTTCGCGGTCGAGGAGAACATGCGCCAGGGCTTGGATCGGGACGAGGCCCGGCGTCAGGCTTTGATTCGCCTCGGCGGAGTCCAGCAATCGAAGGAACGGCAGCGTGAAGCGCGGGGCCTGGCGGTGATCGAGGTTGTATTGCAGGACCTCCGCTACACGGCGAGGACGCTGCGGCGCGATCCGGTTTTTGCCGCGATCGCGGTGGTGATGCTCGGGCTGGGAATCGGGGCAAACGTGGCGGTGTTCAGCGTGGTCAACGGGATGCTATTGCGCCCGTTGCCGTTTCGCGATCCGCGGCAACTGATCTGGATCGCGCAGGCGAAGGGAAGAAGCGGGCTGTCGAGCTTGACTTACTCGGCCGACGCGTACGACGAGTTTCGCGAGCGGAGCCGCTCGTTCCAGAATGTAACTGGGTACTTCCCTTTCTCGACGCCGGACAATTTCCGCCTGACGGGCCACGGCGATCCGCTGCCGGTGACGGGGATCGTCGTCGTAGGGAACTTCTTCCCGGTGTTGGGCGTCAAGCCGGCCTTGGGACGCTCGTTCACGGCCGAGGAGTGCCGGAAGAACGGGCGGGCCGTGGTTCTGCTCGCGTACCCGTTCTGGCGGAGACAGTTCGCCGGCGATCCTGCGATCGTGGGAAGAACCATCGACCTTAGCGGCCAGCCGGTGACGGTGGTGGGAGTCCTGCCGGAAACCTTCGACTTCGGCGCCGTGTTTTTGCCTGGAGAGAAAGTGGATCTCTTCATTCCGGCGATTCTGGACAACATGCGCAATTGGGGAAATATACTCACGCTGATTGGCCGGCTCAAGCCGCAAGTTAGTGTGGCGCGGGCGCAGGCGGAGGCGAATGTCCTTGCGCCGGGTCTCTATTTCAATGTCAAGTACGCCGATTCCAAAGGCTACTACACGGCCCGTCTTACGCCGCTTAAAGAGTATGTCAGCGGCAGACTTCGCCGGTCGTTGATTGTGTTGTGGTGCGCGGTGGGTTTGATTTTGCTCATCGTATGCGTGAACTTGTCGAATCTTCTGCTGGCGCGCGCCGGGGCGCGGACCAAGGAATTCGCGATGCGCGCGGCGTTGGGGGCAGGGCGGGCGCGCATCGCCGGTCAATTGCTGACCGAGAGCCTGGTTCTCGCCGGGGCGGGCGCCATCGCCGGAATCGGCTTCGCGTATGCGACGGCCTTCTACCTTGCGCACCAGGGTTCGATTGCGCTTCCGTTGCTGAGCAGTGTCCGCGTCGATGGCGCGGCTCTCGCCTGGACGCTGCTGGTCGCCCTGGCCGCGGGGGTTCTGTTCGGTCTTGCGCCGGGTTGGAAGATCGCCGGCGGGAACGTGCAGGCCGCGCTCAAGGACATGGGCCAGGGAATGAGCGCGGGCCGGCGGGGCAGCCGGTTGCGCGCGACGCTCGTAATCTCGGAGGTGGCGTTGGCGTGCGTGCTGCTGGCCGGCGCGGGCTTGTTGCTGCGCAGTTTCCTGCGCGTGCTGGATGTGGACCTGGGATTCCGGCCAAGCCGCGCCGCGGCACTCAAGGTCGATTACGACGACGGGAACGATCCGCAAAAGAGAACCGCGATTTTGGAAGAGATCCTACGGCGGGTTGGGGCGATGCCCGGGGTCGAGGCTGCCGGAATCTCGGATTACCTGCCTCTCGAGGGTAACCGTAGTTGGTATCTGGCGGCGAAAGGGAAGCAGTACCGGAGCGGAGAGCTTCCGGGCGCCTTCGTGTACATGGTTACGCCGGGTTACTTTGACGCCATGGGCATCCGCCTGCGCGCGGGGCGTCCATTCGACTGGCGCGATCGCGCCGGCAGTCAGAAGGTCGTAATCGTCAACGAGAAGGCGGCGCGGTATCTTTGGCCCGGCGAAGATCCCATTGGCCGGATGGCCGTAGTTAACGGCTACGAGGGGCGCGTGGTGGGCGTTGCGCCGGATGTTCGCGAAAGCAGCCTCGAGAAGGAAGCGGGCTGGCAGATGTATCTGCCCGCAAGCCAGGCCGGGCCGGCCGGCGCGGTGTTAGTCGTGCGTAGCGCTCTTCCGCCGGCCGTGCTGGCGCCGTGGCTTCTGCGTACGCTGCGGTCGATCAACCCGGCCCAGCCGGCGATGGAGCTTCGCCCGCTTCAGACGAGCGTGGATCGCGCCGTGTCGCCGCGCCGTTTCTTCGCGCTGCTGGTGATGGCGTTCGCGAGCCTCGGCCTGATTCTGGCGGCGCTGGGCATCTACGGCGTGATCTCTTATTCGGTGACCCAGCGTGCCCAGGAGATCGGAATTCGCATGGCGGTCGGGGCGACGGCGTGGCAGATCCTGACCGGGGTACTTTCGCGGACACTCGGTCTGGCTGTGACGGGGATCGCGATCGGGACGATCGCTTCTCTGGCCGCCGCCCGGCTGATTGCGTCGCTGTTGTTCGCAACCGCGCCCACGGATCCGGTCGCGTTCCTCGGAGCGGTTGTGTTGCTGGGAGCCACGGCGCTCATGGCGGGATTCGTTCCAGCGCGGCGCGCCTCGCGAGTGGATCCGATGGCGGTGCTTCGCAACGTTTGACGGACGGCGCCGCTATAAGTGCGATGAGATCGGGCGGGGACGGAAGAGCGGCGCGGTGCGCGCGTTGGTCAGCACCCAGAGTCCGTGGATACCGGGCAGAATGCCGCCGGCGACCAGGTGGCAAAGCGCGCTCTTCCAGACCCGAGACGGCTGAGCGATAGCTACCTGGTAACCCTCTCCGGCACGACCTCACTCAGATCGCAGCGCCTGCATCACGTCGACTCGGGCCGCCCGCGCCGCGGGTATCGCCGACGCGGCGACGGCGGCAAGCAGCAGCACCAAAGCGGAACCGGCCAGAGGCAGCACGCCCGGCATTTTCAGATCTCCCAGAAAAGTGCCCGCCAGTTGCGCCAGCCCAAACCCGCAGGCCAAGCCGAGCGCAAGTCCGCCGATGGCCATGGCCGCGCCTTCGGCGATCACCCTCACCAGCAGATTCCGCGGCTGCGACCCGACCGCCAACCGGATGCCGAACTCCCGCGTCCGTCCGCTGACCGAGAATGCCAGCACGCCCGCAACGCCCACCACCGCAATGAGCAGCGCCACCCCCGCGAAAACGCCGGACACCATGGCATTGAGCCGATCGGATGAGAGCACCTCCGCGCGGATGTCTTCAAGGGTCGCCGCGCGTTCCACGGGTTGCTCCGCGGACAACTGGCGCACGATGTGCGTAATCGGCTTCACCAGCGCGTAAGGATTCGAGCGCGCGTGAATCAGGAGACGCCCTCCTCCCAGGAATCGCTCCTGATCGAAAGGATGATACACGGTCATGATCGGCCTGGGCACAAGATTGGCGTTGTCGATATCCGGAACCACGCCGATAATGCGCCGGAGCTGAGGTCGCACGCCGGGGGCGAACTGAAGGATCGGGTCGGTCCACATCACATGATGGTTCAGCGCATCTCCTTTGGGGAACATCCGTTGCGCCAGGCTTTGGCTTACAATTGCGACGGGCTCGCTGCAATTGCGGTCGGCATCGTCGAAATCGCGTCCTTCGACGATTGGCAGGCCAAGCGTCGCAAAAAAACCGGGTGAGACGACCTGAAAGCTCGCGCGGGGATGTTCCTCGCCCGCCGCGGGAACGTGCCCGTCGCGCGAAAACTCGAGTGTGAAGTCGCCTGCATCGCGCCAGGGAACGGCCGCGCCGACGGCAACGTTCAGAACGCCGGGCAATTCGCGGATTCGCCGCGCCGCCTCCCGGTAATAATCCACCACCTCGCCGGGCGTTTTTCCGTCACGCATCACCGGCACGTTCACTGCGAGGACATGGCGTGTATCGAAACCCGTCTGGACGAACTCGAGCGAAAGGAGCGTCTGCACGGTTGCGCCGGCCGACGCCACGAGCACGAAGGAGGCGGCGATCTGAATTAGCGCGAAAACCTTCAGTCGCCGATTCGTGGCGCCGGTGATTCGCGCGCTCCCGCTGGCCAGGCCGAATCCCTGGGCGCCTCCCGAGGATGGCAGGCGCGGGACGAACGCCAGGAGGGCCGCGGCGGCGACGGCCAGTGCCGCTGCCACCCATAGCATGCTCGAGTCCACGGTGAGGTCGAGGGCGCGCACGGAAAAGCGGGAGGCGTATCGCGCGAGAACCGCCACCATGGGGCGGGCGATGAGTATTCCGGTGGTTGCGCCGGCGCCGCACAGCAGCAGGCTCTCGGCCAACAGAATACGGCGCAGGGCTACGGTACTGGCGCCTAGCGCCGCGCGGATGCCCAATTCGTTTTCGCGGCGCACGGTGCGCGCCAGAATCAGGTTCGCGACGTTGGAACAGGCGATGATGAATACCAGCACCGATGCCGCCATCAGCACGAGCAGTATGGTCCGCGCGCCCGACGTGAGCTCGTCGCGCAGACGCACCGCGCTGATACGGAAGTCATCTTTGGCCGGATAGGCCTCGGGGTGCTGCTTCTTCATGGCGCCGTACACGGCGCCCAACTCCGCGCGCGCCGTTTCCAGATCCACGCCAGGCGCGAGCCTCGCGAACAATTCGGTCATCCGGTGTATCCGGCCGGTTACCATGGTCGCCGAAAGATGATGCGCGCTGGTCACGATGTTGGCGATGATCTCCGTGTCCTGGGGATATGGGACGCATGGCTCCAAAACGCCCACCACGGTGGCCGTGCGCGTATCGATGAACGAACCGAGCCGGACGGTTTTGCCGATCACCGAAGGATCGCCGTTCAAGGCTGTCGACCAGAATCGATACGTCAATACAACCGCGCCCGCCGCCTTCGGCCCGTCATCGCGCGCGCTCAGCAGCCGCCCGAGTACCGGGCGCAGGCCCATGACCTGGAAATACGACCCGCCGACCACCCCGGCCTGAACCGAGCGAGGTTCTCCGAGCCCCACCATCGTGAATCCAATGGTCGAGAAATCGCCGAACGAGTTCAGGGTTTTCACGCGCGAGCGCAAATCCTCGATTTCCGGAATTGAGAACGTGGCGTTGTCGCCGTCCGCGGTCTGCCGGATGTAGATGAGCCGGCCTTCGTCGCGATTGACCAGAGGCCGTAGCAGCACGCCTCGCACGAGGCTGAACATCGCGGCATTGGCTCCGATTCCGAGGGCCAGGGTCACAACCACCGTCACCGTGAGGCCCTTTGCCCGAGCCAGGGAACGAGCGCCGATTTTCAGGTCGCCCAGGAAAGACACAATGTTTTCGATCATCGCGTTACCCTCATGTGGCAGGGTCTTGAGCAAGTCTATCGCCTCTGTTATGTTCGCAAACAAAGGTGGTTAGCTCCCGCCACATCGCGCGAGTGTTCGTTTCCGGGATTCCTGCGTTCGGAACGGGTCAAACGCGCGCAATGCCTTTTGGTCCCCGTTGACGGTCGCCGGAAAGAATCGCCGGCCACGGCGGTCGTGAACCCATATGAGCGAGCAGTCGGCTACCCGGTTTCCTGCGGTGCTGGATGCCGACCTGGGATTTCGGCCAGGCCGCACTGCTATAAGGGCGACGAGATCGGGCGGGGGCGGAAGAGCGGCGCGGTGCGCGCGTTGGTCAGCACCCAGAGTCCGTAGATGCCAAGCAGAGTGCCGACAGGGACGCTGATGAGGTCGAAGGCCGAGATGACGATGCCCATGGTCTTGGCCCAGGGGCGGAAGCGAAGGATACCCCAGCCGCAGATGACGCCGGGCAGCGATAGGACCAGGAGGATGAGGAAGACCCCGGCGCCGAGGATGGAGAGCACGCCGGCGGCGGCCAGCGAGTCTTCGGTCTCCGAGCCGCCGACGAGGGCCACGATGCCGCCGATGCCGCCGAGTACGGTGACCGCGATCAGCCCGCCCACCAACGTCAGGGCGCTAGATGCGATGCGGAGAATGCCCAGGATTTTGACGTGCGATTCCATCCGTGCGCGGACTCCCGCTGTCGGACAAGGTAGCAGGTTTTGCGGTGCGCCTCGGCCAACGCCGCGCTACGGAGCTTCGCCGAGGCGGCCCAAGCCGATGCGTCCGTGGATGCGCTCGTCCGGGCGGGCGATATCGCCGCCGCCGAACCAGACGCGCAAGCCGCCGCTCACGGGCTCGACCGATGGATCGCAAATCACCTGCGCGTCCCAGCTCTCGCTGCCCGCGATCACGAGCGGGCGCTTGACCCAATGCGCGCCGCCTTCGCTGCGGGCGAGGCCCAGGCGGCGGCGCTCGCCTCGGTCGCGGCCGGTGTAGAGCATCCAGTAGTAGCCGTGCGCGGCCCAGACGGCCGGCTCGCCCAGCCCGTTCTCGTCGAAATCGCCGAAGCCGCCGAGTTCGAGCACCGGGTTCGAGCGCAGCTTGGTCCACGTGAGGCCATCGCCGGATTCGGCCACGCCGAGGCGCTGGCGGCGGGCGCGGTCCATCCCGGTGTAAAAGAGATACAGCGTCGCGCCCATGCGTATCACGAACGGGTCCGCGACCCCGCGCTCGTCCCAGCTCATGTAGGGGCCCGGCCCGAGCACGGGGCGGGCGCGCTTCGTCCAAACGACGCCGTCGCTCGAGGTGGCGAGGCCGATTTGCGGCGGCAGCTTCGCGGCATCGGCGCCGCCGGCCTGGTAATAGTAGCGAAGCGTGGCGCCGTCGGAGAGCGCCGCTCCGTTGGCCGCGATGTAGCTGCCCTCCCAACCCTGGCCCGACGGCGAGAGCACCGCGCCGCGCTTCACCCAGTGGCCGCCGTCCGGCGATTCCGCCACGCCCGTGCGCCACGTGCGGCCGTCGAAACCGGAATAGAGGTTGAGATACCCGCCGCGCCAGCGAACCACGGACGGGTTCAGAACGTCACTCGAATCCCAGGCGCCGGCCGGGCCGGGCTCGATCACGGGAGAGCTTTCGGCCGACCAGCGCCAGGTTACTTCGGAACGTGGCCCGTTGGGCGCGGGCAGCGTGAAATCGGCATAGCGCCCGCAGCCCGCAAGAAACGCCGCGGCCAGAACGACCAGCGCGCGCGTCAAGGCTCGATGTAAATCCGGACCGGGTTGCTCGGCTGGCCTCCGGCTTCGAGATACAACTCCGCCGGTCCGTAGTTGACGATCTTAGGCAGCTCGATCTCGACGAGGTAGAAGCCAACATAGCCGGGCGCAAGCGCGGCCTGAGTTACCGTGACGGGCTGGCGGTCGAGATAGGCATGCACTTCCGCGACGACCTGCGGCGGGTCCTGAAGCGGCGCGGGCATGCCGGCCGGCCAGTCCGGCTTCACGCGGCCGAGCCCCGTGGCGAGCACCTGCACGTGCGCGCCGGAGTGCGCCGGCTGCATCGCGTCAAGGAAAACACCGCTATCGGCGTCGAGCAGCAGCGGGGAGCCGTCTGATTCGACAAAAATCGATGGAGAGACGCTCTTAAGCGCAATGTTGCGCGCGATCTGACCGCTTTCGGCGCTCAGGCTGAGGGCAAAACTGTCGCCCGAGACGTTGAACGGTACCTGAATCTGCGAGTTGCCGCCCGAGGTATCGAGCACCGGCGCGGGGCCCGAGGCGGTTTGCGCGCTGGTCGCCCGCGCGCCCAGCAAGCTCAGTAGCGAGCCCGGCGCCGCCGCGCGTGCGCTTTCGTCCGCCGCGTTCACGAGTTTCGGATCGAGAAAACGATGCGGCGCGAGCGTCGCATAGACTCCGTAGCCCGCCACCGCGGCCCAAAGACGGTTGCCGTTTACGCCGATGCGCACGTCTTCCACCGGCGCCACCGGCAGGCCGGCGACGGGCGACCACGGCGTGGCCGGCCCCGCGCCGTTGAGATCGGCGGTGGTCGAGTAAAGGCCCGCTTCGGTGGCCGCGTAGACCACGCCCGTAGCCAGATCCGCGGCTACGCCCTGCGCGGCCGCGTCGGGAAGATTCGCCGTGAGATCGTCCCAGAAGATCCCGCCGTTCGTCGTGCGGCGGATGTGCGCCGACTTTCCCGAGGAGGGCGAATCGCCGATCGCCGCGAGAGCCACGCGCGGATTCGAGGCATCGGCGAAGATCGCCTCGACCGGTCCTTCGCTCGACGCCGCGCCGAAGCTCCGCCAAGTCCGTGCCTGGTCCGAGCTCGCCCAAAGCCGGCCATCCGCGCTGCCCGCGTACGTGTAGTCGCCTACTGCAGCCGCCGCAGTGATCTTCGCGCCCAGCGTGCGCGAGAGCCCGGCGCGCAGCGTCAATTCGGCCGTGAGCGCCGCGCTCGCCGTCGGACGCCACGCGGTCTTCTCGCCCGGCGCCCACTCGATCGCCGTGTCCCCCGCGCCGCTCGACGCTGCCAGCCCGTGTGTACCGGCAGGCGTCTCGATCAGCCGCCGAAGCGCGAGGTTGGGGAGGAATTCGTTCAACCCCGTCCAGGACAGCCCCGCATCCATCGAACGCCAGACGCCGTTCGAATTCGCCACCACGATTTCGTCGGGATTCGCCGGCGACGCGGCCAGATCGTTCGGCGCCGAGCCGAGAATCGACCGGCCTTGGCTCGCGGTGAGGTTCGCCCAGCTCGCGCCGTCGTCATCCGAGCGATAGACATTTTGGCCAAAGGCGAACAGGCGTCCAGCCGAGATCGTCTGCGCTCGGACGCGTGCGCCAGCCTCCGGCGCGGTCTGCGCGGGCGCCTCGGAGGTGGCTGGCGGGACGACGCTCTCGACTGGCGTCCACTGCTCGAAGTCTTTGGTTTCAAAAGCGTTTCCGGCCGCAGTGCGGACGAACAGCGCGCTGCCGTCAGCGGCGTACCACACGCGCTCCACCGGCCCGGTGGCGACCGACGGCAGGCCCAGATCGACCGCCGCATTGCCCACGTGCCTCCATTCGGGCGCCACGGGCGCGGCTACGGCGGCGGCAACCCCCAGCCAAACCGCGAATGTGGCGTTTCGACACATGGTCAGAGTTTATTCTACCCTTCCGGGCACTACCCGATAAACGGGAAACATGTTGAAAACCTTTAGCCTTAACCTTAGTGCATATACAGGCTATGTTATTGCTTAGCAATTGTGAGGTAGACTGAGGATCTGGATGCGCCGAGCGGCCCCAATCCGGTTGGCTGCGCTGGGTTTTGCCCTGGCCGCATGGGCGTGTGTCTGCTCGGGGCAGGATCTTTTGCCCGATGGGCCCGCGAACGGCGATGCGACCGCGAAGGTCGTTTCGATGAGCGGAAGCGTCTCGGTGCTGCACGGTTCGCAGCCCTGGGCGCTGAGTCCGGGCGATCTGGTCGAGATGCAACAGGTCATTGTCACTGGGGCGGACGGCCACGCGGTCTTCCAGGTTTCCGACGGCAGCACGTTTGAGGTGTTCCCCGAGTCGAACGTCGTCTTCCGGAATAATCCGCCAACCTGGCGCGAGCTGCTGGACGTGCTGGCGGGTAAGATCAAGGTCCAAATTCAACGCTGGGGCGGACAGCCGAACCCGCAGCGCGTGCGCACGCCGACGGCGGTGATTTCGGTGCGCGGCACGACGTTCGACGTCGCGGTGGATGAAGATGACGCCACCACGGACGTGGCGGTGGAAGAAGGCGTGGTGACGGTGCGGCATCTGCTGCGGCCGGGCGTCGAGAAGACGCTGCACGCCGGCGAATCGATTCGCATTTACCGCGAGCTGCCTATCGCGAGGTCGCGCATCGACAGCGGGGCGATCTTCGAGCGCATCGTGCGCGGGCTCAACGACGCGGTTTCGATGATGAGCATGCCTGGCGCGGGCCGCGGCGGCCTGGGCGCGCCGACCCCCGGCGCGGGCAGCGGCAATACTAAAGTGGGCGGCGGCGTGGGCCCGCCTCCACCACCGCCTCCGCCGCCGCCGGCGCCCTAAACCGCTACTTCGCGCGGACTACCGCAAGCGGGAGTTGGTACACCTCGCGGAACACGTCGGCCACGCGGCTGGCGGCCCATAATTCCAGATCGGCATCCGACTCGGAGGCGAGTTCGATCGTAACCCCGGAATTGCGCGCCTCGACGCGCATGCCCTCCAGCCGCTGCTCATGGCTGCGGTCGAGACTGTCGGCCAGACGCAGCAGCGGCGTGAGCAGCAGGACGGAGCGGCGGATCTCGGGGTTGAACGCCTCGAACGCCTGATGCCGCGCGGCGGGCATCGACTTGCGATGGAAGCGGCACAGCAGGGCGACGATGTGGCGCTCGAGATCGGTGAAGCCCGGCAGGTCGGAATTCAGGACCAGGTAATGCGAGTGCTTGTGATGGCCGGTGTCGCTGACGAAGTGGCCGATGTCGTGGAGGTAGGCCGAGGCTTCGAGCAGCTTGCCGAAGCCGGGCGGAAGCTTATGGACCGGACGCAGGTCCTCGAAGAGCTGGCGGGCGAGGCGCGCGACCTGGCGGACGTGGGACACGGCGACGCCATAGCGGCGGGCCATGGTTTCGACGGTCTTTCGCTGATCGCGGCTGAGCTGGGCGAACTCGCTGCCGACGCCGCGGGCGGCGAGATCGGCGACGATGCCCTCGCGGACGCCCGCCGCGCAGTACCACAGCGACGGATGGCCGAAGGTTTCGAGCGCGCGCAGGAAGACGGCCACGCCCGCGACGACGATTTCGGCGCGCCGCGGGCCGATCCCGAGCATCTGGCGGCGCGCGGCGAGATCGCGCCCGCTGAGCTCGCGCCAGAGCCGCCGCACGAGCCGCGTGGAGGCGCGCAGGCGGTCGGCGTTGTCGCGCCGCGGCCGTGGCAGGCGGTTCACCGCGCAGACGATGGCGGCGGCCGTGGCGGAGGTCGCGATGAAGCGGTCGAACTTGCGCCGGCCGATCCGTTCGACGGGGCCGGTGAGCTTCTCGTCGATGTACTCGGTCATCTGGCGCAGCTCGAGCGGATCGGGCGGATCGGATTTGAGGAAGACCTCGCTCAGACGCACGGCGCCGAGCGGTTTCGAGAAGGCGTCCAGCATGGCCGCGTTCTCGCTGTGAATGATCTCGGCGCTGCCGCCGCCGACGTCGACGATCAGCACGCGCTTGTCCGGATGCGGCCAGCGCGCCTGCACGCCGAGATGAATGAGGCGCGCCTCTTCCTGGCCCGAGATGATCTCGACTTGCGTGCCGAGCGCGTCCGAGGCGCGTTCGAGAAACTCGCGCTGGTTGCTCGCGTCGCGCACCGCGCTGGTCGCCACCGCGCGCACCGCGAGCACGTCGTGGCTCGCGTAGGCGCGCGCCATGCGGCGCAGCGTGTCGGCGGCCAGATCGATCGCCGTGCGGTCGATCCGCCCGCCGCGGAACACTCCGGCGCCGAGCCGCGTCACCTGGCGGTCGCTCGCGAGCGTCGTGATCCGGCCGTCGGGATCGACGTCGGCAGCCAGCATTCGAACCGAGTTGCTTCCGATGTCCACCGCTGCGTAGCGACGCATATGCTTATCATCGTAAGCCGCGTGGCATCCCGCGCGCCTCGAAACTTTCCCGCCGCTGGTGGCATCACAGGAAAAGGGACCACCGCAAGGGGCTCGTGCCGGTCGTCCTGCAGGGTCATTATGCAAAAGCGAATCCTATGCAAACCCGGAGCGGCGCGAACGCTCGCGCGGCTTTTGGTGGTTGCGGCCGGGTGCGTGCTTGCGCAAGCGCACGCCGTGTTGAAGCACTCCGAGCCCGCGGCGCAGGCGGTCGTGCCGGGACCCGACGTGCCGGTGCATCTGCGGTTCAATTCGCGCGTGGACGGGCGGCGCTCGCGCATCTTTCTCGTTGACGCCGCGAACGTGTCGCACCCGCTCGCGGCGCCCACGCAGCCCGCTCCCGCCGCGCTCGACAGCGTGGCGAAGGGGCTCGCGCCGGGCGCGTACCGGATTCGCTGGCAGGTGCTCGCCTCCGACGGGCACATCACCAGCGGCGAGATTCCGTTCCGTGTGAAGTAGCGCCGCGTGCTGCGCTTTCTCGACATCTACTCGTTTCTGGCGGTGCTGCTGCGGGGGCTGACGCTCACGCTCGAGGCGCTGGCCGTGGGCGGCGTGGCGTTTCTCGCGCTATTGCGGGGCACGGGCGCGGACGAAGCCGCGTGGGCCGCGTGCCGGCGGCTGGCGGTCCTGGGCGCGATCGCGCTCGCGCTCGCCGAGGCCGCCTCGGTGGGCGCGGGCGTCGTGATGCTCGAGGCGAGCGCGGGGCTCTCGTTCCGCGAGGCGGCGGGGGCTTCCTTCGTCTGGTACGGCATGGCGGCCAGCGTGGCGGCGGCGCTGCTTGCGGCGGCGCTCACGGTCGGGGCGCGGCCCGCATGGGCGGCCGCACTGGCGGGGGTGATCTTCGCGGCGCCGGTCGCGTCCAGCCATGCGGCGGCGCGGCTCGAGGATCGCGCGGCGCTGATGGCGCTCACCGCGGCGCATCAGTTGGCCGCGGCGCTGTGGATCGGCGGGCTGCCATATTTGTGGATCGCCTCGCGCCGCAACCAGCGTGACGCGGCCGCGGCGCTCCTCACGCGCCGGTTCTCGCGGCTGGCGACCGGATGCGTCGTGGCCCTGTTCGCGGCGGGCGCGGTGCTCGCGGTGGTCTACAGCGGATCCTGGCGGGCGTTCTATGGGACGAGCTACGGCGCAATGATCGCCGCGAAGGCCGTGCTGTTCGGTTTCGTGCTCGCGCTCGGGGCGCGGAATTTCCGGCTTGCGCGCGCCGGCTCGGCGGGCGGCGCGGATGCCCAGCGGCGGTTGCGCTGGTTCGCCGAAGCCGAGATCGGCATCGGGTTCACGGCGATCCTCGCGGCCGCGTCGCTGACTTCACAACCTCCGGCCGCGGACATGGACGGACAGTGGGTCGGCGCGCGGGCCATCGCCCGACGCATGGCGCCGCACTGGCCCACGCTGGCCACGCCGCCGATTCCGGTGACTCCGCCGAACGCGGACCCGCTCAACGTGCCGCCGCGCTCGATGGAAGACATTCTCTGGAGCGAGTACAACCATCATTGGGCCGGGCTCATCGTGCTGGCCGCCGGGCTGCTGGCGATGCGGGCGCGCGCGCGGCGGGCGCGCTGGGCGCGGCACTGGCCGCTGCTGTTCCTCGCGCTCGCCGCGTTCGTGCTGGTGGGCGCCGATGCCGACGCCTGGCCGCTTGGGCCGCGCGGCTTCTGGGAGAGCCTCGACACGGCCGAGATCGCGCAACACCGGTTGTTCGTCGTGCTGATCGCGGCGTTCGGCCTGTTCGAATGGGCGGTGCGCGTGGGCCGCCTGCGCGCGCGCTGGGCGGCGCTCGTATTTCCTCTGGTCTGCGCGGCGGGCGGCGCGTTGCTGCTGACGCACTCGCACTCGTTCACCGATGTGACGGCCGAGTTCCTGGCCGAGCTGAGCCACCTGCCGCTGGCGTTGCTGGCGGTGGCGGCGGGCTGGGCGCGCTGGCTCGAGATCCGGTTTCCGGAGCGGGAAGGGAAACTCGCCGGAGCGATCTGGCCGGTGTGCTTCGCGCTGATCGGCGTGGTGCTGCTGAACTATCGGGAACACTAAGCGGAAGGAAGATTCGAAGGAAAGGAATAACGGGGGACTTGCGGGAGAGAGTTGGCCTGCCAGCCACGGCGCCGGAACCGGTCCGGCCCCGTAGCTGTCAGAGAGCTTTCGCGAGTTCTTCGGCGAACGCGCTTTGTGGGCCCGACGCGCCGGAGCGCTTGTGCTTGCGGCCGCCGCGCTCGCGGCGAACGATGCCGCCGCCATTCACGGCGCTCGCCGGGGGTCGAAGACCGGGGGGGCCGGCCGGGCCAGTTCTGGACTTCGGAGGCTGAGCCGGATTGGCGCGCAAGAGGCGGTCCTCGAGCGGCGCCCGGTCGAAGCGGCGGATGATCGAGTTCATCTCGTCGGAGTTCGGGGCGTCAATAAAGGCGAAGCCCTTGGACTCTTGCGTTTCGGGGTTGCGGATTACTTTGATCGAATCGGCGACTAGGTTCTCGGCGGACAACCACGACTTGATATCGTCGGCGGTTACCCAGACGGGGAGGTTTCCGAGGAATACGGTGAAACTCATTCTCTGGTGTTATTAACTCCGTTGCGGATTTGCGGGACTGACTTGCTGGATGGGGTCCATCAAGGCTGCTATGAGAATATCATACCGCCTTTCCATGAGCAATAATTTTTCGACCCTAAGTCGTTCAAAGCGGGACAGAAATAATTTTGTGACCGCTTTGATGCGCGGTCTCGCGGCGTCCCGCTCAACGTAAGCGCCACACCGACACCGAGCCGTCATCCGACCCGGCCAGGACTTCGCGGCCGTCGGGCGAAAACGCCGCGCAGGTGATCACGCCGCCCTCGGAGCGCGTGTCGGCCAGCTCGCGGCCTTTGCGGAGATCCCAAATCCGCATCGGGCCTTTCGCCTCGCTCGAAAACGCCTGCGTTCCGTTGGGCGAGAAGCGCAGCGCTTCGATCTCGCTCGCGCCATCGGGAAAGCGCCGCACTACCGCGCCCCGCGCGATGTTCCATAGCAGCGTCTCGCCGTAGCCGCCGCCGGCGAGCGCCAGCCTCCCGTCCGGCGAGATGGCCGCCGCGCTCACCAGCCCCACGGAGGTTTCGGTGCATCCGGGCGCGGAAGCGTCGCGCACCGGGGCAAGACATACCCGGCCGTCGCGAAGGACCACCGCGAGTCGTGCGCCGCCGTCCACGAAGTCCAGCGCGACGACCTGCGCGCCCACCTCGATTTCGCCCGCCCGCTCGCCCGTCCGCGCGTCCCAGACGTGGACCGCGGGGTCGAATCCCCCCGCCGCGGCCAGCCGTTCGTCCGCCGACAGCGCCACCACCGACACCGTGCCCTCCACGCCCTCGAAGCGCTTCACATCCTCGCCGGTCTCGAGGCTCCACAGCCGCGCGCCGTGCGCCGCGGGCGTCAGCGCCACCTTTCCGCCGGCCGCCACCGCCACGCCCTGGAACCGGAACGCGGGCCCGTGGAAGCGACGCGTGGGCTTCCCCGTGGAGGTATCCCAGATCAGCGCCGTGTCGTCGGCGCCGCTGGTGAGCGCCAGGCCGGAGCCGGGCAGAACCACGACGCTCAGCACGCCACCAGGGTGCAGCGCGGCGAAGCGGTGCGGTGCGCCAACGGACCCCGCCTGCGCGGCGAGCAACGCGATGACAGCGACGGCGGTTCGCATGCGGCTAGCCCACGAAGCCGGCCTGCTCGCCCTTATGCAGCTCGGCGCGCACGCGGGCCGCGGCTTCGGCCTTGGTCACGATGCCGTCTTTGTTCGCATCGAGCCCGGCGTTCTGCGTGTAAGCCGTGCTGGGGCTCCTGAACAGCGCGTAGCTATCCGGCCGTCCGATCGCGGCCGGCCACAGAATCGCCATGTACACGTCGTCGAGCGTCTTCAGGCGGTTGCGATAAGGGTCGAAGTATTTCTCGACGTAATCGAGCTGCTCGACCGCGGTCATCTTAGCGAGCGCGGCGGTCGTGGTGCCGAGCGCCCGCGCGGTGGCCGGCATGAACTGGATCAGTCCGGTGGCCCCGCTGCCGGCCGCGTTGGCCTTCGACGGGCTGAACGACTCGCCGCTCTCGAACGCCATGCATGCCATCAGGTAGTCCGGATCGACGCCGAGGTGGGTCGAGATCTCGAGAACCTTCTTCTTGAAGTCCGCGCTCACCTTGGCGCCCCAGGCGATCCGGCGGCTGGTGGCGGCCAATGCGAGAACGCCAAGATAGAGCTGCGAGCCGGCCAGCGAGAGGATCTCCGGGCCGCTGAGCAGCGCCACCGTGCCGCCGCTGGCCGCGAGCATCCCGCCCACATCGCGGACCAGCACCGGGTCGCCTTGAAACTGGCGCATCCACATCTGCGCTTCGAGCGGGCTCGAAAAGCGCCGCGCCGCGTCCGTGAGCGGGCCGTTCGCCACGCGAAGCTCCGTGTTCGATTCGAGCCGGATCGAGGATGGCATCGGCTAGAACTCGAAGACCTCGGACTGCACGCCCGGCTCGGCCACTACCAGCCGCGCGGCGTGGCCGCGTTCCGCGAGCGCCTGGCCGGCCGCCTGCGCGACGATCGCCGGATGATTGTTATGCGCGCTGAGATGGCCTAGCACCAGCGTGCTCGTCGCCGCATCGAGTGTCTCGCGAATGAACTCGCAGGCGACGTCGTTCGACAAATGGCCGTTGCGTCCCATCACGCGCTGCTTCACGGCCCACGGATACGGCCCGACCTTGAGCATGTCGAGATCGTGATTCGATTCGAGCAGCAGCAGATCCATGCCGCGCACATGATAGCGGACCGACTCGGGCAGATAGCCGAGATCGGTGACAATGCCGATGCCCACGCCCCCGGCGCGAAAGCGGAACCCCACCGGATCGGCCGCGTCGTGCGGGACGGTGAACGTCGAGACGTCGATGTCGCCCACGCGGAACGACTGGCCGGCCTGAAAGCATTCGAGGTGCGGCGAGAAGTCGTTCCAGGCGATGCCCGGCGCGGTGAGGCGCGTCATGTAAATCGGAATCCCCAGCAGACGGGCGAGCGCGACCAGGCCGCTTACATGGTCCGAGTGCTCATGGCTGATAAGGATCGCATCGAGCGACGTCGCGTCTTCGCCGATCGCCGCGAGCCGGTTCAGGATGTCGCGGCGGCTCAGCCCGGCGTCCACGAGCAGCCGCGTCTTGCCCGACGAAAGAAACGTAGCGTTGCCCGAGCTGCTGCTCGCCAGAACGCAAACCTTAACGATGCGGAGCCTCCTGCCCTATTGTGGCGGCAGAGCGCCCGGCGTGTCCAGAGGAGGAACGTCCGAAAATCCCCCGCGCTGGAAAGCGGGTCAAAATGTCCGTTGCAGGAACTGCCCCGTCGAGGCGTCTACAAACACCGAGTACCCGCTCGTGGCCACGGAATCCCCCCACACCACCCTCCAGGTCGGGTCCGGGAAACGGTCCGTCGCTTCGAGTAGAAACATCACCGGCTGCCCTGGGTTCTTCTTGAGGTAGTCCGCCGTCTCCGTCTTCTTCATCGCCGTCTCCAGCGCCTTGTCGGTGTCCACGCGCAGCGCCGCCACCAGAAACGGCCGCTCTGCCCCGCCCGGCCCCGACCACGCTTCGGCCGGTGACGCCGACACCCCCTTGTGCAGCTCGTTGTCCTCGGCCTCCAACGCCGACCAAGTGTAAGTCCGCGCCTGCTTCCGCGCCGCCGATACGAACCTCGCCCGCCAGACCCCCGCCTGGCCCATCTCCGCCTTCACTTGTTTCACGTTGTAGCTCTGCATCCGCAGCGGCTGCGCGTCGTTCGCCCAGCCTCGCGCCGACAGATACATCTCCTGAAACGCCTGCCGTCCCGTGACCGGCGGGTCAACCGCCGGCGGCGCCTTCCGCTCCGTCGTGTTCGAACACCCCGCCAGACCTAGCGCCAGCACCCACGCGAGGCCCCAACCACGCTGTTTCTTCATGCCCCCATTCTCCGATACCTTTCACCGCCATGCACGGCTCCACGCCGTTCGATATGCTCATCCTGAAAGGCACATCTGATGAAACCCATTCTCGCCGCGCTCCTCCTCACCGCCACCGCCTGCGCCCTCGCCCAGCAGCCGGCCGGCAATTCCAGCCCGAACCTCGCCGAAGAGGCCAAACAAGCTTACTCTCGCGTCAAGACTAACATCCTCCGGGCCGCCGAAAAAATGCCGGAGGACAACTACACCTTCAAGGCGACGCCCGACGTGCGCCCGTTCTCCGAACTCCTCTCGCACGTCGCCACCGCCCAGTTCCGCGCCTGCTCCCTGCTCACCGGCGCCACCCCTCCCGAAGTTCCCGCCAACCCTTCCAAAGCCGCCCTCACCGCCGCGCTCCAGGCCTCCTTCGATAACTGCGACAAAGCCTACGACTCCGTCACCGCGGCCAATCAGGGCGAAATGGTCGGCTCCGGCTACATGCACCACTCCCGCATCGGCCTGCTCTGGTACAACGTCACCCACGACAACGAAATGTACGGAACCATGGCGGTTTACATGCGTCTCAAGGGCCTCGTCCCGCCCTCCAGCGAGCGCCGCCCGATGTCCCGCTGAGCCGCTTCGGCCAGCTAACCCTCTCGCAGAGCCTGCATCGGCTCGATGGACGCGGAAGCCAACAATCCAATCGCCAGTAAGAGGATAGAGACCGCCGCGTAAGTCGAAAGATCCGTCGGCTTTACCAGGACCATCCGCGCAACACGTCCCCGGGTCGCACCGACCGCCATGCGGATGCCGATGTCGCGCCGGCGATAACTTACCAGTTGCGCGAGAATTCCATACAGCCCGGGGACAACCATAATGACGGCAAGACCCGCGAATATTCTAACCTGAAATACTATATTTGGCGGGCGCGCCATAACCGCCCGCTCATCTTAGGGCGGCGTCCGTTGCCGACGCAATGCAAATTGCCCGTTGGAGTGGTCTTCTTGAGTCCACCCGGGAAAGAGCCGCTTGGCTGTCAAGCACCGGTTGAAACTCAGACACTCGGGAAGCCTCCGCCGTACACGATCCCATCATTCTCGATCCGCGCTATGCTGTGGAGCGTGATGAAGACGATCCCCCTCTCGATCGCGGGCGCGGCGATCCTGGCCGCGCTCCCAGCGGTCGCGCAGGTGAATGTGCCCGAACCCGCTTCCATACCTCACCTGGAGCAACGCGGGAAGGCCACACAGCTCATCGTGGATGGACGGCCCTATCTGGCCCTGGCGGCGGAACTGGCCAATTCGGCTTCGTCTAACCTCGAGTACCTGGAGCCTTACTGGTCCAGGCTCGTGGCGTCGCACGTCAACACCGTTCTGGTTGCGGTGTCCTGGGAACTGATGGAACCCGAGCCCGGTAAGTTCGATTTCTCGCTGGTCGATGGCGTGATCCGCGATGCCAGGAAGCATAACCTCCACCTGATGCTGTTGTGGTTCGGGAGCTGGAAGAACAGTATGTCCACTTACGCGCCGCCATGGGTTAAGAAGGACCCTCAACGCTATCCTCTGCTGGTGGACCAAAACGGTAACAGGCTAAATATGATGTCGGTGTTCTACGAGGCTAACTGGAAGGCCGACGCCAGCGCTTACCGGGCGCTCATGCGGCATCTGCGCGAGGTCGACGGGAAAGACCGGACCGTTCTTATGATGCAGGTCGAAAATGAAGTCGGCGTTCGTGGCGCCTTTCGCGACCACGCGCCGGCGGCGGAAAAGGCGCTCAACGGCCCGGTCCCCAAAGAGCTGATGGACTACCTGGCGAAGAACCGCGACTCTCTGATTCCGGAGATTCGCGAGCAGTGGGCCGCGAACGGAAACAAGACTTCCGGCACGTGGCGGGAGGTCTTCGGCGGCGACCGCCGGGGCGATGGAATTTTCATGTCGTGGTACTACGCCCGTTACATGGACCGGGTGGCCGCGGCCGGCAAAGCGGAATATCCCATTCCCACGTTCGTCAATGCCGCGCTGGGCGACTGGGTTGGGCAGTACTCGAGTGGCGCGGCGCTGGCCGATACGCTGAACGTCTGGCAGGCCGCCGCACCGCACATCGACATCCTGACGCCGTGCATTTACCGGCCGGTCTTCTCCGAGTGGGCCGCGCTGTTCCATCGCGCGGGCAACCCTCTGTTCATTCCGGAAACCCGGCCCGACCCGGGCTATGCGGTGTGGGCGTTCGGCGAACACGCCCTGATCGGTTTTTCGCCGTTCGCCTACGAGCGTTCCGCGGACGGCGCCACCCCGCTGGCGCGCGCTTATGACCTGCTCGGGCAGCTTGCGCCGCTCATCCTCGAAGGGCAATCGAAAGGCACGATCCGCGCAGCCGTGCTGGTCCCCGGCAAGCAATCCGCGAGCGTGGAACTTAGCGGTTACACGTTCGAGCTTAAGCGGGGACGAGGCCGCGGTGCTCCGCCAGCGAACGAGCAGGCGCCCGGGCCGCCGGCCGGCGTTCCCGTCGAACAGGGCGCGTTCGCCTCATCCACCGGCTATGCGATGTTCATCTCGACGGGTCCCGACGAGTTCATCGTCATGGGGTCCGGTGCGCAGATCACCTTCCATCCCAATACGCCCGGTCCCAAGACGGCATCCATTTCGACGCTTGAAGAGGGCAGGTACGTGGATGGCCGCTGGGTTCCGGGCCGCCGGCTGAACGGCGACGACACGTCACTCGACTATAGCTTGGTCGAGCAAGCCAGGCTGAACCAGTCGGGCCAGGGGCTTCGCTTCGGGAACGACCCCTCCATCATGCACATCACAATTTACCGCTATTGAGCGTGCAGGCTCGCCATGGGTTGAAGCGGCCTGTCCTCTTCGCATCAGCCGGGCGACGGCGCCGGCGAGCCTCCGGGCGAGCGGACGTCGCGCGCGAATGCGCGTGTTCCGTTGACAGCTCGGTAGTGTCCTAATTCGACTTTCTCGTCGGGCTGGAGCGGGATTTAGCGTGCTCCGAATCCATTCGGAAAGCGTCCAAACTTTTGGGCCGGCCAAAGCCGTGATCCGCTCGACTTCGTCCGCACAATGGCGAACTGGAGCGATCCGGCCCATGGCTTCGCCCTCCGGCAACTTTGGCCTGCCGATCCTATTGGGCTTAGTTTGCTTTGCCATGGTCCTTGAATTTGCAGACGGTCACCGGGGAGATTGCGCATTTTCACATCCACCAGGCCCGCCC
>VFSW01001539.1_pt1 | contig 35204 bp, 17 predicted proteins | sample 5358111 | NCBI WGS metagenome assembly VFSW01 (sample SAMN11554181, study PRJNA540505) | mine drainage metagenome | isolation source: sediment from site ElyBrook_90M | place: USA: Ely Copper Mine, Vershire, VT | collected 2017 | reverse complement strand
CCCCCCCCTCCTCGCGTGGGGGGGTGGGGGGGGGCCGCCGCTTTGGGGGGTGGGGGGGGGCCTCGGGCGCCGGCCAGGGGGAAGGCTTTCCCCTGTATCGGTCTCGTTTGGCGTTGGTTTCAAATTCGGTTCAAAAACCCAGAAGGGTCTCATAGTGTTATATAATCAGGAAGCACGAGGTAGACATCGTGCTGGAGCGCGACGATGGCATGATCGAGGGGATTGAACTTAGCGCGGCGACGACGGTGAAATCCGGCCATTTTGTTCGGCTGCGCAAATTGGCCGAGGCCTGCAATGACCGGTTTGCCTTTGGCGTCGTGCTGTATGACAGCACCGATCTCGGGCCCTTCGGTGACAAGTTGGCTGCGGTGCCCTTGTCCTCTTTGCGGGGCTGAACATCATGGGCCAACCCATAAGACCATCCCACGGGAGAAGCGGCTCGCCAATCGAGCCCGCTTTGGGATGGAGTTATCTGTCGCGCGAAGCACTGGCGCGCGCCAAGGCGCAAATGGACGAAGAATCCATGGGCGTGCGCGACGAGATCGGTTTCCTAACGATCCATCAGCGTTATGCTGACCGCTTCTTTCCCGGCACATCGGTGCTGCACACCCGCGCTCGCTACGCAGTCTTTGTGCCCTGGCTGTTCGAGGATCTTGCAGGGCTGACCGGAGCGGCCGCAGTGCGTGCGCTCCGAGAACGCGAAAGAGAACTCGCCGGCCGACTTAAGGACGCGGGCGAATCCCAGGTGATCGGCAGCCGCGTCTACCCCAAGCCGTCGAGCCAGCCTCCATCCACGGTGTATTGGAATGCTCTCGCGATCTGGGGAATATTGCGCTTGCGTCTGGATGGACGGACAATTCCTCGCGCGCAGGCGCACCGCTTGCTGAAGGGCGGGGGCGGAGCCTCCGATGACGATGGTCAGCCGCTACTTAGTTTCGACCCGCCATTCGTGCCGCTCCCCGATCGGCCGGACAGCTGGCGCGGCGGCCCCATCACCCTTCGGCTGACCACTGCGGAAGCGGCGTTTCTGCGCGAGCGGCTTGCTCGTTTGCGCCCCGTGGGTCGCCATGAGCTGTCGCTGCTCGCCCGATTGGTTCGGACTGAGGCCGCCGCGCCGTCCGGGATGTGGTCCGCCGAGGCCCGCGCCGTCGCCGGCGCCGACCAAGCCTCGCTTGTTCGCGCGCAGCAGGCGGCCAGCCTCGCGGGCGTGGGCCGCGCCGTCTATGACGCGCTTCTGGAGCGTATCGTCCAGGTCGCCGACAAACGGGAGACGTCGACGCGGCATCGCGAGCACTTGGCCGTCGTTGTCGAAGAACACGGTCCCGTCGCAGCCAAGCTCGACGTCGATGCGCTCGAGGCGGACGTTGGCGTGCTGCCGCCGAAACTGCGTATTGTCTTGACGGCCACCAAAGACTGGATGGGGTCGAAGTCGGGGGATCCTGCCCCGCTCTTCGACATCTATGCTGCGGCCGAAGCCCGCAAAGGGCCTCGCGCCCGGCTTGCGCTAACGCCGAACGGACGCGCACGGCGCCTTGAATGGTCGAGCGACGAACATGGTCTCGCGGGGCCGCTCCACTATCGATGGGAGCAGGTCAGCACGCTCCTCAATGATCTGGCAGACTCCAAATGAGCGGATCAATCGATAGTTGGCCGGCGCTCTCGTTCCTCGAGGGCCTGCGTCCGGGGCCCGACGAGAACGTCGAGCTGGCCTTGCTCGCGTCCTATTCGGCGGATTTGGGGTCAATCGGTGCGACCTTGCTCGCCCTTGCGGGCAAGGACACCGACGCCGGCCGCGGCAGTCCGTCCGATTTCGCTGATGCGGTCGAGCGGCTGCGCGGGAAGGTGCGCATTGTTATCCAGCGCGGTCGCCTCGCAAAAATGCGTCGGACACCGCGCATCGCGGCGGTGCTAGACCAGTTCGTACGCGAAGTCGATTTCGACGAGGCAACGCATAGCTGGCACGCTAAGGCAGCGCTGGTTCGGACGCTCGGCGAAGATGGCGAGATCGGCTGGCGGCTCTGGATTGGAAGCCGGAATCTCACCGAATGCGTGAATCGCGACATCGGACTCCTGCTCGTTTCTGGTGTGAAAGGCGGCGCTCCGATCCCCGGCGCGGACGAGCTGGCGCGAGCGCTGGCTGACAGGGCCGCGCTCAAAGGTCTGCGCGCAGCCTCCCTTGCGGCGACGATCGCGAAGGTGGCCTGGCGGCCACCAGCAGGTGTGCACGTCGAGCGGATTCTCTGGTCGGCCGGATCGGGCGACCAGCACATTCCCTATCCGCCGGCGGGAACGGATGAAGTCGTGGTTGTGAGCCCCTTTGTCGACAAGAGCTTTCTGTCGCGACAAATACCGAAGGGTGCGAAACCAGCACGGTGCGTGCTGCTGACGACGATGCGCGAGATCGAGCGGATAGGCCCGACGTTGGCGGCGTTCGGCGATCTGCTCGCGCTGGACGCGCCTGATTATCCCATCGGCGATCCTGAACCTGATCCGCAGCCCTCGGCACCGGACGCCAATGTCGGATTGGTCGGAGATGAGGAAGAAGAGGTAGGCCGCGGTCTTCATGCCAAGCTGCTGTTCATGCGGTCCGGGCGCAAGCGGACGCTATGGCTGGGAAGCGCGAACGCCACCATGCGCGCCTGGACCGGACGCAACGCCGAGGTAACGGCTGAGTTGCTCGTCACCGAGCGGATCGAGAAAGGGCTGAAGGCGCTTCTCGGTTCGGCCCGGCTTGTTGAGGCACCCAGCATGGAATATTCGCCGGATACGGCTGCCCTAGAAGAGGAGGCGCTCGAACGAGCGCGTACTCAGGTGGCGGCGCGATGGGCGGCGGTGCTGAGCGTCGACGACGAGGGGGTGCGACTCACCCATCGCTCCGATCTCTATCCTGGCGGCCCGCATCCCGATGAGTTTGATATCTTGCTGGAAGTGGGCGCGCTTCACGGCGAGTCGGTAGCGTGGCCCGCACAGCAAGTCGTGGTGCATCTCGGACCGGTCGTCCCTGCGGAGCGAAGTGAGTTCGTGCGCTTGCGGGTCAGCCGTGGAGATAAGGGCCTTTCATGGCTGCAACGGGCTCCGGCGGAGCCGCCTTTCGGGGAGGATCGCGATCGTGCGGCGTTCGTCCGCTTTCTTGGCGCCAGAGGTTTCCTCCTCTGGGTGGCCGGATTGCTGGCGGATGACGGGCGTCAGGGCGAAGGCGACTGGACAAGCGATGATTTGCAGTCGCGAGTAAGTGTGGGAGAGAACCCAACACTCGATTCGTCGCTGCCGACCCTTGAGGAGATGTTGGCGGCATGGGCTCGTGACCCAGACAAATTCCGTGAGATCGAGCGAAGGGTCTCGCGGTATTTGCCGGCTGTACTGGACCAGGCCGATCGGGAGGAACCTCAGACTGCAGCGATGCTGAAACGCTTTGATGTTCTGTGGGGCAAGCTCCGGAGCGGGCTCGGCACCGCAGAGATCAAGGGCAAACGTCGGTGAGCGCGCCGAAACCGTTCCAAGAAGCCGCCGTCAATGCGGCGCTCGCGGCCTTCGCCGAGCTGCAGGGTCGCCGACGATTTCTGGTCGCCGATGAAGTTGGTCTTGGGAAGACGATCGTTGCGAGGGAACTGGCGCGCCGTATGTCCGATGACGGTCGCCGGCCTTTCGTAATCTACTACATCGCCAATGGTCATGCGGTCTCGCACCAGAACAAGGGCCGCGTCGTCGGTTTTCTTGGCGATCAGCAACGCAAGGCCGCGACTGCCACACCGGATCGACTTTCATTAATTGCGGTCTCGAAGCGGCCGAATAATCCAGTTCTAATCTATGCGCTGACACCTGGGACATCCTTTCCCGGTACGCGCGCACGTCTCTCAGGAGGGCGTAAGGAAGAGCGAGCGTTCCTGAAGGTGTTGCTCGAACGGACCTATCCCGCCTTCGCCCGCGACGTTGATCCTGACCTATTGCGGCTCAGCGCGCGCGGTTCGTGGGATTGGGCCGTGGCGGACGCAGAGGCAAAGCTCACCCCCATGCCACCTCATTTGCATCAGCGGTTCCGCGAAGCGTTGGTCGCCGAATTTGGAGAGCCGGTCCGCGCGATGCTTGATCTGGCGGTGCAGGGTGACGCAGAGAGAAAGATTAAGCCCCTTAAGCCGTCCACCTTCGTCGGGCGCCTTCGTCGCGCCCTGGCGCTGGCGACGCTGCGCCACCAGCCGCCCGATCTGGTCATCTTGGATGAGTTTCAGCGCTACCGACAGATTCTCGATGAGAAGGACACAGATCCACTTCTCAAGGCGCTTTTGGAACCCGAGGGCTCGGTAGTTCCGCCATCGATCCTTCTTCTCAGCGCAACACCGTATCGGCTTCTGACCACGCGCTGGGAGGAGGCGCGTGGCGTGCTCGCTCACGCGCAACTGCTAGAACTGATCGAGTTTCTTGCCGGTCCCGCTGTTCGCGAGCGTGCGAAGGCGCTCTTTTCCGACTTTGGCGACAAGCTTCGTGACATAGCGGCCCAGGCCGATGCGAGCCACCCGGAGTTGAAGGTCGACGTTGCCGAAGCCGCCAGGCTCAGAGACGAGCTTCGCGGCCTGCTGACGCCGGTGATCTCGCGTACGGAGCGAGATAGCGTGGCTTCGGCCGATCCGCTAGCGGGAACGCAATTCCTTGATGCAGATCCGTCGCCCGAGGATTTTCAAGTCTATCGGCACCTCGTGAATAGTTTTGCTGAGCAAATGCGTTATGAGGCGCTTCCGTACTGGTCCTCGGTTCCGCTGCCGGCCCAGTCGCTCGGTCCCCGCTATGCCGCTTGGAAGCGCGCCAATATCAAGGCTGCGCCGAAGCTCACACGGATGACGCGCGAGCGTCGCAACAAACTCGATGCGCCTACGGCGTGGCCTGATGCGAAGCTTCGCGCGCTGAGCAACGTCGCCCCGCCCAAGCTGCTGTCGCTTCCTTGGGTGGCACCGTCGCTTCCTTGGTGGCCGCTTAGCGGAGGTTGGAAAAGCCTTGAGGTCGACCCCAAACTTCTGATGTTCAGCCGCTTCCGCGCGACACCGCCTAGCGTTGCCGCGCTTCTGAGTTTTGGTGTTGAGGCGCACTGTCTCCCCAAGAAGCATGGTGGATATGAGAAGGCCTATAGGCGCCGCCGTTTCAAATTGGCGGCAGTCCCCGGGCCTGTGATGGCCGCGTTCCACCCATCGCCATGGCTGATCCGCAACACGGACCCGCTCGCGAAAGCCGGGGAGTCGCTCAGCGCCATTCGCAAGCAGGTCCGGCACCAGATTCTCGCCGCGCTTCCTAAAGGCATCGTTGAACGGAATAGTTCAAAGGCCCGCCGCCGACACCGATCGATCGCGCGGACCCTGGCCTCGATTGAACGGATGGCGGGTGTCGCGGAACAGTCAGCCGCGGGCTGGAGCAACGCGGTTGGTGACGATCGTGCTGCGCAGTCCGCTATCCGAGTATGGCGTCAGGTGCCGCCGATTGACCGGCTCTCTCCCGTGGAGCTTTCGGAGCTTGTGGACTATGCAATTGGGGCACCCGGCGTCGCGCTCGGCCGGGCTCTGCTACGGCATGACCCTGCAATTCTTGACCCAACACGTTATCCCGAACTGGTCCGGCTCAGTTGGCAGGGACTGCGCGCTTATCTTGACAATCCGGTGCTCCTTGCATCTCTGCCCGGGAAAAGCGCGGTCGAGCAAATCATGGGCGCGGTCGTCGATGGCGGTTTCGAAAGCGTTCTCGACGAGCATTTCTGGCTTCGCGCACAAAATATCCAGGGGGGCGTCGAAGGTCTCGCCAAGGACCTGCAGGCTGCGCTTGGGCTGCGAGCTGGTAGCTTTAGCTTTCACGGAATTGGGGGCACGCCTCACAAGATCCCGGTGCGCTGCCATGTCGCCGTGCCGTTCGGCGAAGCCGAGACCGAGCCCGCCGTCAAAGTGGCCGGCGGCGTGGCGCAAGTTGCTCCGGCCCGCCCCGATGAGGTGCGCCGGAGTTTCAACACGCCCTTTTGGCCGCATGTGTTGGCGACAACATCCGTAGGGCAAGAGGGATTGGATTTTCACGCGTGGTGTTCGCGGGTCGTTCATTGGGACATATCGTCAAACCCGCTTGATCTCGAACAGCGCGAGGGACGGATCCAGCGCTACGCGAGTTTGGCTATCAGACGGCAGTTAGCTGCGATGCTGCGCAGTGAAGTGTTGAGTGACCCGGAAATGGCCAACGGTTCTCCTTGGCAATGCGCGTTGAAGCACGCGCAGCGCCTCGTTGATGAGAGCGGCATTAGTCCCTGGTGGGTGCTCGCCGGCGCTGAGATCAGCCGGCATCTGTTCGAGCGCCCCTTTGGGCGAGATATTACGCGCTTCGCCCAGCTCCAAGAGCAACGCATGATCTATCGACTGGCTCTTGGTCAGCCAAACCAGGAAGACTTTATTGGGGTTTTGTCACGCGGCGGCGATGCGACTCGCATGCTGCTGCAACCTCTCGTTCTCGATCTTTCGGCGATGGGGCTCCGGACGAAGAGGATCCCTGCTTCTTCCATGAATGGTCAGAGCCTGATACCCGCTGTCCATCCTCCGATTGCGGAAGACTCGATTATAATTGCGGGATCATTGCGGTCCGGGTTCAAGGCAGCCGAAAGAGAGGCCTCCGCTCCGACTTCTCACGACATTGCTACCGGCTAGGATTCCGCGCCCTTGTGCTCTACGGAGATCACCATGCCTGTCGTCGCCAGAACGATCAGCCCGCGATTGGCGCCGGTCATGTCGAGATAAGCGCGCACCTGGGCCCGGTAGTGCTCAAGCACCTCCGATGTTGGCGAAACGTCGCTTTTCCAGTCGACGACGATGTTCGGCGCGCCGTCCGCGCCGAAGGAAATTGCGTCGGCAATGCCGGCGGTCGCCTCTTCGTCCTGGCCCATTGAGGTCGATTCATACACCGGGAATTCCGGCAGGAGGCCAGGGCGGAGCGCCGCGATTTCTGGAAGGGACAACGCGCGCACAGCGGTGGTCGCGAGTTCGGCGGGCGAAAGCCCCTTTGCGGGATCGTCGGCTACGGAATGACCCATTTCCACGATCAAGGTTTGCGCACGGGCCGCGAGGTCGTTCGGCGTCTCAGTCGTTTCGCCGGTAAGAACCTCTTCGATGAGCTTGTGCAGGATCAGACCACGCTCGCGGCCGCCTTGAACCGACTGGGGCAGGCCGCCCTCCACTGCAGCACCATCGACATCGGTCACCAGGATTTGGGGCGCTTCGGCCTCGACGGCAGGCCCCGCTCCCCCTTCGTCGCGGCTGGGCGCGAGCCAGTGTATGGACCGCTGCCTCGCCGCGATCGCGGCAGCTTCGGTGGCGAAAACCTCGCGGGACTGCGTGTTCTGAGCCACGGCATCGCCGTGGTCGATCTCGGTCGGCAGGTGGCTGAGGTCGAGCGCTGGCAGGTCACCGAGAGAAAGGTCGAGGAGCGAGATCCAGGCCGATGATCTGGCTGCAACGTCGAGGCGCGGCAGCACCAGAAGTTCCCGGGCGCGAGTCGCCGCGACATACCAAAGCCGGATCCGTTCGCGATCGAGTTCGGCTTTCTCGGCATCGCGTGCGGCTTCGTAGCCGGTCGGTTTGACGCCAAATACCGGGCAATAGAAACGCCCGCTGCTGCGATCGGTGATCGCTGTCTCGGCCGCCATGATCATCGTCATGGTATTGACCGGAACGACGATGGGCCACTCCAGTCCCTTGGCCGCGTGCATGGTGTAGAGCGCGACGGCTTCTTCCTGGGAGTCGGGGCGGCCCTCAACAGCGCGGGCTTCATCTGTCCAGGCGGCGGTCATGGCTTCGGAGAAGGCGCGCAATCCGCGAACGGCGTAGCCTCGCGCGAGAGTCAGATAGAGATCGACATTAGCGAGCGCGCGTTCCGCCTGGCCGCGATGGCGCTCCAGGAGGATTGGCCGAATACGAAGGACGTCGATCGCCTGCGAGATGAGGTCGTGAGGCGTGGTGCTGTTGACCTTGCGGCGGAGCACCTGGAGCTTTTCGAGCGTGTCGCGGGCGTGGGGATGGACGATGGAGTCGAGGGGGACGCCAATGTGAAATCTTGGGAGGCTTTGCGGAGCGCCTTCGGGACGCGGCAGCGCCCAGACGATGTCGAGGAGTTCCTCTTCGGTTAGGCCAACCAGGGGACCGCGCAGCAGCGCCCCGAGCGCGAGGGTGTCCCGTCGGTCGGCGAGGATTCTGGTCAGTGCGATGAGGTCCTGGATCTCCTGGCGGCGGAAGAGACCCTTGCCCGCCTGGGTCGCCACTGGGATTCCGCGTCGTTCAAGCGCTTCTTCGTAGCGCCACAGGTCGCTTCCCGTAGGCGCCAGAAGCGCAATGTCGCCGGGTTTGCAGGGGCGGCGTTCGCCGGACTTACGGTCGATAATCGCTTCGCTGCTGATCAGTCGTGCGCACATCTCCGCCACCGCCTCGGCTTCACCATCACGCTGGCGGTCGGCCGAGGCTTTGCCCTCGGCGTCGGCAACTGCGACGTCGAGCGCGGCGACACAAAGCCCATCGTCTCGAGCGGGATGGAAGGCGTCCAGCGCCGTGAAACCGGGCTGACCGTTTTCGACCGACAGGAGGGCTTCGAAGCGGGCGTTGACATAGCGCAGTATCGGCTCGCGGGACCGGAAGTTGGTGGAGATGGGCAGGACGCTGTCCTCGGCCTGAGTCAGGAATGCCCGCCGAGCCTGAATGTAGGCGGCCACGTCTGCGCCGCGGAACTGATAGATCGCCTGTTTGGGGTCGCCGACCAGGAAGAGAGCACCTGGCCGGATTTGAAACTCGGTCCAGTCGTCGTGAGACGCGCCGGCCGTGCGGTCCCCGCAAAGCCGCCAGAAGATTTCGGTCTGGAGCGGGTCAGTGTCCTGGAACTCATCGACTAGGACGTGCGCGAACCGTGAAGCAAGGGCGGCACGCACCGCGTCATGGTCGCGCAGCAAGTCGCGAGCGGCGAAAATTAGATCATCAAAGTCGAGGAGGGCGGCGGAGCGCTTGTAGTCGCGGAAGCGTTCGATCACAGGCTGCACGAGTTGGACGACGTCAGCCAGAACGCGCGCTGCGATGGCCTGTGAGAGCGCAGACCAGCTGTTACAACAGGCCGTGTGACGAGCCTCGGCGGCGGCGCACAGACGGTCACCATCGGCTTTGGCCAGGCCTGCGCGCTTGGCCGCGTCGCCCCATTTTCCCTTTTTCTGGTATTTCTTGAAGCTGCCCGTCGTGGTGAAAAGATCGGGATGTGGTCGGGTGAGCAACAGCCGCACGAGGCCCGAGGCGCTCTCGGGTGATGGCGCGGATGCCACGGCATTTGCCGCCTCGGAGAACTGTTGTGCGATGACGGCGGTGTCGGCTTCCTCGGCGGGCGTACCCCGCAGAAAGTCCGCAAGTTCATCGACGGCAGTTCGGAAGGCGCCGACGAGCGGCGCTGCGGCGGTCGGCGCATCAACGGTCAGGACCCGCCGGCTTCTCAGGTGGGTGAGGATCTTTCGGATCAGCCCGACCGTCTCGGCCGGATCCTCGAGCACCATTTCGGCCAGGAGATGTCCGGCATCGCCGTCGAGCTCTTCCCGCAGCCAGGTCTCGATAATCTCGATGAATGCGAGATCGGCCTGGTTACGATCCATCACGGTCGCGCCGGGGTCGATGTCGGCTTCGACAGGATAGGGTTTGATCAGCCGTTGGCAGAAGCCATGAATGGTCGAGCAGGTGATTTCGTCGATCGCTGCGATGGCGCCGGCCAGATTTCGGCGATGCGCATCGGATAGGCCATTGGGCAGAGCGATGCGGAGCTCAACTGGGATCTTTCCCGCGTTCAAGTCGTCGACGAATTCGCGCACCCGAATGAGAAGCTCGCTCGCCGCAAGCTCGGTGAAGGTGACAGCCGCGATCGTCTTGGGCGCGACGCCCTCAGCGAGCATCATCGCGATCCGGCCCGCCATGACGGCGGTCTTGCCGGAGCCCGCGCCGGCTTCGACGAGAAGCGAGCGGTCGTGCACTGATATCGCCGCACGGCGTGCGTTGTCGTCGGCGAGGGGTTTCAGGGACGCGGTCATTACGGGGCTTCCCAGACGTGCGTCGCGGCGCCCAGGCGCTCGACGGCCGCGGCGTTCTTGCGCTTGCAATAGGTAGCCGCCGCGTTGGCCGGCAACGCGAACGCGAGGTCGTCGTAAGCGCCCCCCGTATCCGCGCCCAAGACGCCGGCGCCGGATAGGAGGCTCTCACGCGACGCATTCAGATAGGCGCTGACCTGCGTGAGGGTCGCCTCGGCGTCCGCGAGCCGCAGATCGATTTCGGCGCGGGGATAGAGGAGCGATGCACGGATCTCGACATCCCCACCGAGCAGCGCCTTGACGGCGAAGGCATAGAGGCAGCGCTGGAGCTCCTTGCCGCCATCCAGAATAATGCTGTCCTTGGGGACCCGACCGGTCTTGTAGTCGAGCACCATCGCCTGGCGGCCGTCTCCCGAAATGTCGAGCCTGTCGATGTAGCCTGCGATTTTGAAGCCAGTCCCGGGGATCTCGACGGTCTTCGCTGCATCCCACGGCAGGGCGACGTCGGACTTGGGCTCGGATCCGCCGAAGGGAACCTCGCTGAATGCGCGAGCGCCAGGGAGCGACTCGCCGGCAAAGGTGAGCGCACGCTTGCTCAGGTCCGCCGCTTCATCGAGCGTGCGTCGCCAGATCATACGCGGCGGGACAGCGCGTTCGGTCTCCCAGAGTTCAGCGACATGGGCCGCGGCTCCGTTCACGGCGGCGAAGATTTCCTCAGGTGTTGATCCTGACAGCCCGGTCTTGGCCTCAAGTGCGCGGAGGGCGATGTCGAGGGTAAGGTGGACGAGATCGCCCATGGCCAGCGCATCCAGAACCAGCGGATCTTCACCGCTTTCCGGGGCCGCCCATCTGAGACCGTAGCGCCAGACGAAGCCAATCGGATTCCGTAGCAGCTGGCGTAGGGAGCTGGCGGATTGGGTCCGGTCCAGAATGGCCCGGATCACGGGATGATCGGGCCGAATGAGACCGTCGTGGGGCGTGATGTCTTGGCGCATCCAGTCGCGCCAGCAACCGGCGGCGGCCAAGGCTTGCGGCAGGGTTCGGAACTCCTGCGGGCGCGCCAGAAGTCGATCGGTCTCGCTGAACGCGTGTTCCGGAATTCGGTTGCGCGGCAGATAGATTTCGACGGCATGGCCCTGGAGGAGCGTGCTGCGTCCAAGCAGTCGGCCATCTCCATCGCGGCGGGCGCGGGACAGGACGACCTGACGCTCGGTCGTGGCAAGGATGGTCTCGAAATCCCGTCGATCGGCCGCACCGACAGGCAGCGGATCGAGTTCGGCGGTCGGGATGATGTGATCGGATAGCAGGCGATCCTCCGAGATCCCGCGCGGCCAGCGGGACGAGTTGAGCCCCAAGAGCCGCACGAAACGGCGGGGCGATGCCGCAAGCGCGCTTGCCGGCATCCACGCCACGGAAACACAGGCGTCCAGACCGTCATCCAGCTTGAGCGCCTCAAGGGTCATATCGACGGAGGCGGCCGGTCCGGCGAGCAATGCCTTGCGCCAGATGGCGAGCGCACGACCGGTCAGGAGGGCGGCCCCAGTCGTCGGGGCGGCAACGCAACCCTCGGCGAGCATGGAGACGATGTCGCGCAAGGCCGGACCATGGTCCGTTCCATCGGGCCAATCTTCCGCACCCAGACGATCAACGAGGCGAGACCATGCCCGAGGGGAAGCGAGTGGAGCATCGGCCGGAAGAATTCGGGTCCAGCCCTGCGGCAGCGCCTGAAACGGGCCGGGATAGGCCGCCAGCAAACCCGCAAGGCGCCGCATCCTGGTCTGCGACAGGCCACGCACCAGAATATCGGCCAGCGCCGCCGCGGCCTGTCCTTCCCTACAGGCCGTCACCTTCACGCCATGGGTGAAGTGAATGTCGAAATTCGCGTCGGCGCGCAGCGCGAGGAGGTGATCGTCGTAGTCTGCCGGATTTACCGAAGCGATGGCGATGTCTGACGGCTCGGCCGCTCCCAAAGCGATGAGACTTCGCGCCCACCGAAGGGATTCGATCACTTCATGGATTGCGGTCGCGGCGCTGACGGCGTCGATGCTCGGCGAGCAGGGCTTGGTCCGATCAATAGCAATGACCTCGCCATCGAGCCAGGCGGGAATCGATCGCGGACCAGCGCTCCATCGCACGGACAATCGCGCGGCGATCGCGTGCAGTAGTGGACGCCAGCAGGGCGAAAGCTCAGTGATGCCGCCAATTTCAATGGGGCCGAACAGGGCCTCGGCATGTTCAAGCCGGCGCAATGCCGCGGTCACAATATCGGTCGGGCGCATCATGGCCGGCGGCAGAGCTGCGAGGACCGCGCGCTCCAGCTGGGCGATTGAAGCCAGCCGACTGTGCTCGGAGGCTCTTGCCTGGAGGTCGATCCCAGCCCGCCAGGCCTTCTGTAAAGTGTCAACCGCTGCGCCAACCATGCCGGGCAACAATTTCAGCCTGTCGAGCTCGCCAATGTCGGTTTCGTGGAGTGCCTGCTGAACGACGGACCGCAGGGTCTCGTCATCGACCGGTCGCGTCATGCCGCCGGCTAGACGCGCAGCGAGCTGCTCGAAGGTCATGATCTGCAGGCCGTGGCGATGTTCGCGCGCCGCGGCCAGACGCAGCTCGCGCATTGCAAGGCGCCCGTGGGCGATGACGGTTTGTCGTCGCGCTAGTTCCATATCGCCCCTGCTTGGGTCGGAGGTGGCCTTGTCTTGGATGATCGCGAGGTGACGAAGCCTTGACCAGAGCCCGCCGAAGGGAATAATAGATAGACGGGTCGCGTAGGTATGTCCAGATAGTTTATATGCCTATGGGCTAGGAGGTCACATGGCGGAACCCGGAGCCGGGCTGACTTGGGGAGTGGAGCGTCGGCTCGAATTCATTGAGTTCCGCCTGTTCTGGGAGGGCGGAGTCAATCGCTCTGACATCATCGAAAAATTCGGTGTTTCCGTGCCCCAGGCTTCGAAGGATCTCACGCTTTATCAGGAGCGCGCGCCGCAGAACGCCGTCTACGACAAGAGCGCCAAACGTTATGTGGCGAGCGACCGTTTCGAGCCATGCTTCCTTAAGCCCGATCCAAGCAGATATCTTAGTCAACTGAGATCGGTCTCGGACGGTATACTTGATCTGTCGGATGCCTGGATCGGACAGTTTCCGACGTTCGATGCCGTGCCGAGCCCGGTCCGTGGTGTAAGGGCCGAGATTTTGCGTTCGGTCATCTCCACGATCCGCCGTTCAGATGCAGTCGAGGTGAGGTATCAATCTCTCTCCCGGCCAGAGCCGAGATGGCGTTGGCTATCGCCGCATGCCATCGCCTTCGATGGATTTCGTTGGCATGCCCGGGCTTTTTGTAACGCCGACCGGACGTTCAAGGATTTCTTGCTGTCACGCATCCTTGAGACACGTGAAACGCGATCAACCGAGATCGCGTCAAGTGAAGACAGGGATTGGCATCAATTTGTCACTCTCGAAATTGGACCGCACCCTGATCTGTCTGGGACCCAAAAGCAGGTGATCGCTCTAGACTACGACATGCACGCCGGTAAGACGATGATCAGAGTGCGGAAGGCATTACTTTACTATGCGCTGCGGCGACTGGGGCTAGATACAGATCCAAGCGCACGACGGCCTCAAGATCAACAAATCATCCTTTTGAACCGAGTGCATATCGACCATTTGCTTGGCACCGCTGAAAGCGAATGGGGAGCTTAGCATGGTCACGGGAGGAAAAAGACTGAAACCTATGATCGGGCCTGGCCCCGAATGTCTCGCGATTAAAAGCCGAGCCTGCTTCGCCGTTTTCAAATATTTCGGTCGGGTGGAGATTGCGCATGCCTGATTTTCGCGTATCCCCAATCTCAATCGTCAATCAGATCAAGAGCAATCTTCAGGATCGATACGATTCCGGCTACCCGGTACTTAAAGAACTACTCCAAAACGCTGACGACGCGGAAGCTCGCCGATTTAGACTGGACGCGCTTCCGGGCTGGCCGACCGCGGTAAACCCACTTCTGCGCGGGCCAGGGCTATTGGTCGTGAATGACGGCTTATTTCGTAAGGACGATGAGCGCGGCATCACGTCGTTCGGCGAGAGTGGCAAGGCAACCGATAGCGCCGCGATTGGCAAGTTCGGGCTGGGGCAGAAGGCGGTCTTCCATCTCTGCGATGCGTTCGTTGTCTATGCCTATGGAGACGGCGAGCCTTTCAGCACGGTCGTGAACCCGTTCTTGGGAGTGGTCGTCGACGGCAACATTAGCCGTCAATGGGAACCGCCGAGCGAAAGCGGCCTCGTCGACACCGACCTCGATCTTCTAAAGCGTCAAGTGTCTCCCGATTTTCCAGATCGTTGTCTTGCGCTCTGGCTGCCTTTTCGCCGAGAGGGGCTGCGGCCGGCTCCTGGCGTGGGCTTTTCCAGCAACTTCCCGTCGCAGCCGGAGACAATCGCAGAACTCGCCAACACTGATGATCTGCGATTGCTTCTGACCGCACTTCGCCACCTGGAGTCGGTCGAGATCCGCGAAGACAGTGAGACGCGCTGCGCCATCGGGATTGATGACGAACGGGACCGGCTGCTCGGACCCAAGCACTGGCATAGCGGTACCCGGTCCTTCGGCGGCACAATCAAAACCAGTCCTGATCAGTCGGTGGCACAATTCGTCGGTCGCGAAGCGATGATCCTTGATGGTCGCCTTGCGGGTTTGCGGCTCACTCCGCACTGGCCGAAAACGATCAGCGTTCTTAGTCCGACGCCTCAACCTGAAAAGGGTGAGCCGCACGGCGCGGCGACGTTGCTGCGCGCATCCAAGAGCGCGCCGTCGCAGCTGCGGATTTCTTGGGCCGTGTTCCTGCCGATTTCAGAAGCCTCTGACATCGAAATTTCGCTGGAGGGCAAAGCGCTCGGCCAGTTCCGTCTGCTGCTTCATGGCTACTTCTTCCTGGATAGCGGCCGGCGCATGATCGATGGTCTGTCAGCCTCAGCCAGAGACGAAGAGCCTTCCGACGCCTCAGGGCTGCGTCGGGCTTGGAATTCTGAACTTCGCGACTCGGTCGTTCTGCCTCTATTACCCGCCTTGCTGCGGGACGCGCTCAATTCGAAGATGGTGACATCAGCGGAGCTTGCGCAACTGGTGGCGGCGATCGCCGGGAGCGAGTGGTTTCAAAAGAACCGGAGCGCAATCTGTAAGGAAAGCGCAATCGTGCGCGTACTTGAAGCGCCGAGCGGCACTGTCTGGCGCCTTGTACCGTCAGGGAGGCCCCTCCGTCCGCTGCCGAAATCAGTGGCCGATGCTCCTGGGAGGATCGAGGAGCTATTCGCCGGGATCCATTCTTGGGCCCAAAGTCGAAAGACGCTTCTTTGCTTAGATAAAAGCGCCTCGCTTACCGCCGAGCCGATGGGTTGGCCGGCCGATGATCTCGACTCGCTTTTTACCGTCCTATCGCCGAGGGCGTTTCAGTCGGGGGCCCTTGCGCCGCTCCTTGCGGACTTCCTCAACTCGGTTGACTTGGAAGAAGCCAATCGACGGGCGGTCGGGCCACATTTGGTATCCGCATTGCGTCAGGCGATGATTGAATCGGCTCCACTGTCGGCATCGGAGTTCATATCGTCAATCCTCGTCCATGTGCCTCATGGGCTCCTGTTTCCGCTCCCGACATCCGTCGAGCATCGTCAGGTGCTTCGAGCTTTGGCTTCCGCTCCAGGCAAAATCCTGCCGGTTCGCGGTGTGTGGATCAGCGATGATCCGCGTCTGCCGCGGCTTTCAAAGGTAGACCTAAGAGTTCTAGTGAGCGCGCTCGAACCGCACATCGGCAGCGACGATGCGGATCAAGCGGCGACTGCGGCTTTAGCTATGCTCGTGCAAGCAGAGCTGGAAATATCTGAACTGGCCCGCGATCCTGACTTCGCATCCATCAAGGTTCTAAGAGCGCGGGATTTACGGGCGGGCGGTCCGATTGCTCTGTCGCTTCAGACACTTTTCGAGCGATCTCAGGCAGGACTTCTGTTCGCATCTTCTCCCGAGGCGAACCGGATCTTGCCGTTGTTGGTGGACGTGCTGCCGGATGCGACTCCGTTAATCGTGGAGGGAAGAACCGCTGAGTTTCTACGAGAATTGGCTGGTTCAACGTTTTCGCTTCATGTTGCAGGGAAGGAGCCAGCCTTCGCGCTTATCAACCGGTCGGCTCGATTCGGATCGGAAGACGCTCGAACTAGATTGCTTGAGCGACTTCGGCCAGCAGATGACGACGATCGGGCAGCACTGAGACGTTTGTGTGCTGGCGAGCGCGCGGCTGGCTACTCAAACGCCAAGGTGTGGATACTTGAGGGCGCGCCCAGTGGCATTGAAAGAATTGCCACGGCAATTCTGAGCAAGAGCGAAAGCGATTTTCTTGTGCCATCACGCATCGCAGCCGAACTCACGCCGAAACTGCGAACTTATCTCGGAATCGTGGCACTCGACACCGAGGGCCTCGAAGCGTTGCTCGATAGACATCGCGATGCGATTGCTCAACTCGAACCAACGGCGTCGGAACGAGAGGCGTTCCTGCAGACGCAGCTATCGGACGCATTGCTGCGGCGCCTCCCGATCCACGTTCGCTCGGATGGTGCAATAGGTGATGCGGAGAATGTCTTTCGCGAGGCTGACTGGCCAATTCCAGCAACCCTGAGGGAGCACGTTCGCACGATCCAGCCCTGTAGCAGTCCGCTCGCGCGCGAACGCCAGCAGAGGCTCATCACTGCCTGGTCTCCTCAGAGCCAACTCGAAGTCGCGCTATCGCAAACGGATCCACATCGCTTGCGGAGCGATATACTCGATGCCCTTGCGAAACTGGCTGCCGAACAATCCGAGCCGGCGCCGCGGCTGAATGAAGCGCTTCGCACAGCTCCCTGGCTTGTCGCGGACGAAAAGCCAATAGCACCACAGGATGTGCTCGCGCTTCCACCTTCCGTTGACGAGGAGGCGCGGGCGCTGCTGCTGAGAAGCGGCCAACCAGCTCCGTTCTTGCCCGTTGGAAAGCTGGCACTCGATGTGCGTGAGCATCCAGGTTTTGCGCATCTGGAAAAGTGGATTCTACCAGATCGGCCTTCGTCCTTCGGGGCGCTGGCACTGATGATCGAGGACTCGAAAATTGTCGGGCGCCTCGGATCAGCCGATGACTACCCAATTGATGATTTTAAGACTCTGGCAAACGACGGTGGAGACTTAAAGTTGCCCGGATGGCCGCTATTGGCGGCTGTCCTGAGCTCCCTCAATGGCAACCGCGACGAGATTTTGGTGATCATCGCAGCCTTTGCTGGTCTAGACGACTCCGACCCAAATCCGACGGCCGATCACCTGGATAGTTTGGCGGCGCTGGCGGAGGAAAAAGGGCGAAAAGGTGAAGCTGCGCGCAAGGCCTATCGTCATGGATTCGGCGTCGTGTCGGGGTGGCCGGAAGCTGCGCGCCGTCACGTATTCGGTGGAACGCGCGTTCTCACCGAGGCCGGGAGTTGGCAAAACGGCTGGGAAGTCGTCCAGAGTGGTGATGGCCTCGACCCGAGGCATGTATTGGCGCGGGACTACGCGTCCATGCTCGGCAAGCGTGAACCGGAGCATACGGAGGTTCCCGACGCCGAAGATGTGTCTCCTGATCCGTTCGCGGCCAACCGTCGCCGGGGAAAGATCAAGGACGTCGATTTGGTCGCGTTGGAGGCCCAGTCTGCGGATCAGCAGCGATTGTTTCTCGATACTTGGAAGGGGCGCGTCCCGTCCGACCTGGTGATCGTCTATCTCGGGCTTATTGGTCGCAGCGAGCCCTTCAGGCGCCTCGCGAACGAGTGGGCGATCGACGCGACTGCCGATGTCGATACACTTTGGTCCGAACTCGACCACCAGTTTCCTAGAGAGGTCCTTTACCCGAATCCGCTGGCGTTTGAAGTCGATCAACGCCGTTTCCTTATCGAGCCAGTCGCAGGCGGACGGGTACAAGCGATCGCAATGTCCGGCGCCTCGTTCGACGCGCCACTGGGCGGAACTGACAAAGGAATCCTCATCGGGAATCTGCACAAGACCCACGAGGGTATCCGCGCGGCCGACAGCAAGGTCCGATCATTAATCACGCTGCCAGTCAGGCAGGTTGATCCGAGTGGATTCAGTCAGAGGGAAGGCTGCGGAATCTTCCGCCGGCTCGTCGAGACGATCGCGGCGGACTGTCTGTGGCTCGGCATGGAACGTCAACGGACGGCGTTGCAGGGAATGTTGGACAAGGCGGTTGAGGTCGATCAATCGACGATCGAGGAAACTGAACGCCTTCTTCGCGACCGCTTGCCCACGATTCTCGCCGAATTGAAGCTTCCCACGGAATATCGCTCACAGAAAGCGCTGCGCGAATATCAGGCTGAGGAAAGCCGCTTTCATCACCTTTCCGCGCCAGCGCAGAAGATGGAGGAGTTGAAAGCAGAGCTTTGGCAGAAGGTATGCGATGGCGCGCTGGCGGCCGAACTTCTGTCAGCGGTTCGCGGCAAGATCGCGGATTTCGGATATTCGGCCAGCCGGGTTCTCTTCGAACTTTTCCAGAACGCCGACGACGCTTATCGGCAGTACGAAGGAGCTGCGACGGACGCCTGTTTCCGTGTCGAGCTGCTGTCGGATGACTCCGGCGGTTTTCGTGTCGTCCATTGGGGTCGTCCTATCAATCACATGGGACGTGACTGGGAAGAGGGACGCCGTCTCGGTCACGACCGTGACCTGCTGAATATGCTCCTGATGAACTTCTCCGAGAAACGGCCCGGAGACGATCTGACCGGCAAGTTTGGCCTGGGTTTCAAGAGCGTCCATGTGTTGTCGGACAGCGTTGGCATAGCGAGCGGGTGGAATCGATTGCGGACGGTTGGCGGCTTTCTGCCGGAACCTTGGCCGGAAGGCGCGGAAATAGGAGAGAGCCGAAAGAAGCCCGATGGCCGAAAGGCAACGATAATCGACGTCCCGTTCTCGGTGGAGACCGCGGGTAAGGGTGCCGAGGCGGTCGCAGCATTCAGAGCAGCCATGACATGGTTGCCCGCCTTCGCGCGCACCATCCGACGTGTGGAGATCGAGGGTAGCGCTCCAGTGCACGTCGATTGCGTCTTTGCTCCCCTCCTCAACGAACGCGCGATCCACATCGTTACCCTTTCTGGCTCGAAAAGGGAGCGAGCGCTACGCTTCGATCTTTCCGGGGGATACAGTCTTTTGCTGCGCCTTGACGCTGCGGGTCCCCGCGCATTCCCCAGCGGTCTGAGAAACCTATGGAATCTTGCCCCACTTGAGGAGGAGCTGCGCTCCGGTTGGTTGCTCAACGGTCCTTTCGCGGTTGATCCCGGACGAACAGGGTTGGCCGGCTCGATCGGCGACCGACAGGAGAAGTTCCGAAAGCTCGGGTGGACGCTCGGAGATCGCCTTTTGGAACTGTATGATCTCGCGGGTGCCGACTGGCCTCTGTTCGCGCTAAATCTGGACCTGGACGCGTGCGAACAAACGGCGAGCAATATCTTCTGGGCCCGCTTATTCGACGTCCTTACGCAGGATTTCGACGACGACCTCGCCCAACATTTGCATTTGGACGGGCATGGATACGGGTATCTCGCCGGGCAGCGCCAAGTTGTGCCGACGCGTTTACCGCCCCCGTTCGTTTCATTGGTGCGGGCATCGGAAGCGACCCATTACACCGATGGCGCGTTGTCAGACCCCGTCACGCTCGCCAAGGTGCGGGACTGGCCTACCCTGATGGAGTTGCAAAATCGGGTCATCGCATCCGAGGTGGCTGGGCAACTAAGAAAGCTTGGCTTCGGGAACATCCGTCCGCTTCATTTTTCGAGCCTTCTTAGTCGCCAGCTCGGCGAGGAAAAGCGTATCGATCCCGAGTTAGCCCAAATCCTCGGCCGCACTATTACGCCTCAGTTGATTCGGGAAACACCGCTCAACAACGAATTCAATGAGATTCTGGACATCGCCAGGCAGGCATCGTTCCTCGCACAGGACGGAGCTTGGCGGGTCGCGCAGCTTCCGCATCCTGATGCGGCGGACGACGAAGAGGAGCGCGGACTATGCGCATTCGCGCCTGCGAAGCATCTGCTCGACAAGCGTTATACCGGCCCGGCACTTGATTTCTTTCGAGTTGCCCGCGAACGATCGGGCTTCGGACCTCAAGCGCGCGATCTCGTGTTGTGGATGGCGGAAATCTCAGCAGAGGACCGTGACCGCCAGACGGCGGCGCTCCGATACATCATCGAGGGTCGCCAAGGTCGAGACTTGGGTGATGCGATTCGGCGCAATCAGCCCAGTTGGCTGCCTTGGCCCGCTTCGCAGCTTCGGCTCGGTCAGTTTCTGTCGAGCTGGACCGAGAAGGAAAAAGACGATCTCCTCTATTCCCTTCAGGGCCGTGCAGCATTCGAACCTCCACCGATCGCCCTGCCACCCCAACCCGAACCTGAATCGGTTCTGCGCGCCATCCATGAGTGGTGGAGCGGTGAAGGGGCTGATCTTCGGGCCTTATATGCACGCCACACATATCCCGACTTGTTCTCACCGTCGCAGCTTCAGGGAACGGCTGATCGTGCTGCGTGGTTCACCATGTTCGCTCTGGCTTGTTTCCAGTCATTTGGCCGGGCGCAAGACGGACAGCATCGTGTGTTCATAGAACAAGGTTGGAGAGAGGGCTGGTGGCAGGAGCTCGCAGAATCTCGACCGCCTAACGATGTTCAATCGTGGATCGATCGGCTAGAGGGCTGGAGCGCATCAGAACAATTCGATCAAGGGTTTCTTCCCTGGCGACGCACATTTGTTGATCTGTATGCGGTTGCGCGTTGGCTTGATGAATACAAGGAAATCACGCTCAAGCTGCCTCGTATTATTGAGGACTACGGCATAATTTCTCTAAATAGCGCCTTGCAACCAAGCTACTGGGCGCCGGCGATGCGCCTTTGCATTGATGCCGCGCCTATAAACCGTTCTCTTGGCATCGGTATGAACTGGATGATCCGTGAGATGCTGCGTCACGGCGTGTACGAGCCTCGCGATCACGGCCTTATGGCTCCCTACGGTTGGGCGCCGTCTCAGCGGGTCCGTGAATTGTTGAATGCACTTGGCGCAGATGTCGGTGTGTGGGCGGACAAGGAGGCCAGTCGGGCCATCCACCAGTTCGTTGTCGAACACATCGGCGCCGACTATGCGCGTTTCGACGGAGATTTCGATCTACCTCTGCAACTGATCACCCGAGAGAAAAACCGGGCGGCCCTAGCTTATTGCTTTGAAGTGGCCGACCGAGATCCTCCGAGTTTCGCGGAGCCTGAAGAAGACGCCGACGACGCACTTCCGTTTGAGGGGGCAGGTTAATGACAAGTGCAAAACCACTGGAGGCTGGCACTCCCGTTCAACATCCGCGGCATGGAAACGGACGCGTGGTGGTGGACATGGGGGCTACGGCCATCGTCCGGTTCGGCGGGACAGTTGAACAAGTCCTCGCCAGTGAAATCATTGAGGTCCCGTCACTTCATTCCGCGCTGCGAAATGGATCGCTTAGTGACCCGACCGATGCAGTCATACGAGCGCAGGCACTCGCCATTGGGGCGGTCAATGATCAGTGGGGGGTATTCTCGCGGTCACGCGTGCAGTTGCTTCCTCACCAATTGTGGGTTTGCCGAAAGGTAAACCAAGAATGGCCCTTTCGATGGCTGGTCGCAGACGACGTGGGGCTTGGCAAGACGATAGAGTGCGGTCTGGTTCTAATGCCATTGATCGCCTCCGGGCGAGTGCGACGGGTGCTAATACTCGCTCCCGCGAAGCTCGTCCCGCAGTGGCAGTTCCGCCTAAAAGACATGTTTGATATTCGGCTCCAACGCTACGTGACGGAGGCAGACACTCAGCGAGGAGACTTTTGGGCGACTGCTTCGATGGTCGTCGCATCTTTCCACACGCTGAGGGACGATCGTCGCGGCGCTCGCCAAAGACTCCTTGAAGCTGATCCTTGGGATTTGGTCATCGTCGATGAGGCTCATCACCTGGGCGTGGATGAACGAGCCGGCGAGACCCTCGCCTACAGCCTCGTCTCCGACCTCGAGGAGCGGAGCAAGATCAACTCTTTGCTCTTCTTCACGGGAACCCCGCATCGAGGAAAGGATTACGGGTTCTTTGGGCTGATGCATCTTGTGCGGCCTGACGTTTTCGATCCGGATGGCGACAAGATTGCGCAGCTGTCTCAACTACCCCAAGTAATGATCAGAAACAACAAGGCGGCTGTCACTGACCTTCAAGGCGTGAGGCTCTTCAAACCAGTTAATGTATTCAGTCGAGAGTACGATTATAGCGATAAAGAGACCCTTTTTTATCGTACGCTCAGTGAGTTTATTCTAGATGGTCGTGCGTATGCCGCGACCCTCGACGGTCGCGCACAGACCGCGCGAATGCTCGTGCTCATCACCCTCCAGAAATTGGCGGCCAGTTCGATCGCGGCGATCCGGAACGCGCTCCGTAAGCGTCGGATAATGCTGGCGGACGCCGTTAGCCGTTCAAATGGGGCCGCCTCGGTTGTCCTGCCTGACGACGAACAGGCGACATTCGATGACATGGCTGATGCCGAGGAGGCCCTTCCCAGCTCCGCGGCTGTTTTGCTGATGGGAGATGAAATACAGCGGATCGATGAACTGATCTTGTTAAGCGAGGGGATAGGCAACGAAACCAAGATTGAGCGCTTACTTCAGATGATTCGCGAGGAGTTTGGTGCTGACGAACCAGTTCTGTTTTTCACGGAGTACAAGGCGACACAGGCGCTGGTCGTGAACGCTCTCCATCGGGAGTTCGGTTTTGGCTCGGCCACATTCATCAACGGTGACGAGCGACTTGATGGCCTGGAGCAGGCGTCCGGGGCGACCAAGACAATCAGCCAGCCGCGTGAGCATGCAGCAGACTCATTCAACGCGGGCAAGGTGCGCTTTCTAGTGTCGACGGAGGCCGGAGGCGAAGGCATCGACCTTCAAGAACGCTGTGCCGTGCTGGTTCACGTAGATATGCCTTGGAATCCGATGCGCCTTCACCAGCGGGTTGGACGCTTGTCTCGTTATGGGCAGAAGCGTCCGGTTTCTGTCTACATTCTGCGGAATCCTCAAACGGTTGAGGCTCGTATCTGGGATCTTCTGAATGAGAAGCTCGAGCGAATTCAGCAAGCTCTTTCCTCAGTGATGGAGGAACAGGAGGACATCTCTCAGCTGGTTATTGGGATGGCCGGAAATTCGCTTTTCAACGAACTGTTCTCAGGGGGCCAGGGGCTCTCCAACGAGCGCTTAGGCGCATGGTTTGATCAAACGACTGCGACGCTCGGTGGGCGCGACGTTGTCGAGACGGTTCGCGAACTCCTTGGCAACGTGTCGAGGTTCGACTTTCAACAGGTGGGTAAAGATCTGCCAAAGGTTGATCTTCCAGATCTCGAAAAGTTCTTCAGTCAAACCGTCAGCCGACACGGGCGCCGGATTTTCCGACGCGACGAGGGCTTGGAGATTAAGACACCCGATGAGTGGAAATCACGCAGCTATGCGCTCCGAGACAAGTACGAGGGGCTAGTATTCGATCGTAACCTCCGTGGGACGAATGCGGCATCTCGTGTTCTAGGCGTCGGCCATCTCCTCTTCGATATAGCGCTTGAAGAAGCGCGGAACCTCCCATCGACTTTCGCTCGCGTAGACGGTCTCGCCGCTCCCTTGCTGGTCGTAACGGTTGAGGATCAGATCACTGGGACCGGGGCGCTTGTCCATCGACTGATCTTTGCAGTGACGGAGAAGGAGGGGGAGGTCGAAGTTCTTCGCGATTGGGAGCTTCTGCAGTTATTGAATGGCATCGCTCTCAGAAATGCTGGAAAGACAGCAGAAACTGACCCGTCGGTCGTTGAACAGGCCTCTGTGGTTGCTCGGTTGAAGCAAGCTTTCGATGCCGAGCTTGGCACCCGGGTGCCAACACTGCGCAGACCTGTCTCATGGCCGGAAATACTCCTCTTACCCGTCGGGCAAGGGTAACAGGTTCGGTGCGCCAATTCCGGCCGCCCGAATTCACCGGGATTGTCTACCATGCCGACTGACCTGACCCTAATCCACCACTGGGTAGAAGGGCTTTCCCCAGTCGCGATCTGGGTTGTCCATCATGATGTCGATCATGATCGGCACGAGCCAGCCGAGGACCGCTGCGCCGTCACGCACCTGATTGCGATTGATGGTGCTGTTCCAGGTTGCGCCGCCGTGGACTAACTGATTGCGCAGCACGTAAAGCCGGTCGAAAAGGGTTGATAGGATCTTGGCCGTCTGACGCTCAGCCATGGCGCGAGCGATGACCTTCTGGCTGGACGCCAGACGCGTTTCCCAGTCGGCAAAACCCTCCAGACCGTTATGGTGGTTCCAAAATGGCGCAAAGATGTACCGATTGCTGAGGAGTAGCCGGATTTCCTGGGAGAAACGCTTCCAAACTGAATTGTAGATCCGGTGCTCGCCATCGAGACCGACAAGCCCCTCGAAATAGGCGTTGAAGGCGCCTCGCTCGCTGGCCAGATCGTCCCGCAGGTCGGCCGCGTAGGCCGAGTTGAAGCTAATCCATAGGAGAATGAAACGTACGTCTGGGTCGTTCGTGTCCGTCTCAGCCCGACCAAGCCAGCTGAGCGCTCGATGAATGCGCAGGCCGATATGCTCGGGGAAGCCTTCACGAATGCGCCGCTGCTTATCCTTCAGTTGCGCGAAGGGCAGAGCGCTTATCTCGGTCTCAATCGATCGGGGCATAAAGACGCGGTCCTTCGCAATCTTGCACGACTGTGCCAAACCTAATGGACCGCGCGTGTAGGGCAAATTTCGCCGCGCCGCCGGACAACGTTGTCTTCCAATTGAGCGGTCGTGAGTCCCGGGCGATCCTGTGACAAATCCTACCACGGTTCGCCCAACCGCAGAGGATTCGTCACATCATGGGGACCGCACGGCTAGCTTCGCCACCGCGCTGAGTTTTGCCGTGTAGCGTCTGAATTCGGTGGCGTCGTCGCGAGCATAACCGCGCGTCGACCATATCGCGCCACCGCCAGCTCGCCGACTGCCTGCCCCGTCACCAGAACCCGGTGCCTGGCGCTCCCTTGAAAGGGCCGGCGACATCGGAAGAGATCCACCCACCGTAGAAATTTCCGGGTTGCGGCGTCACGCGCTCGTCATCGATAAAGCAGCCTTCGAAAGGCCACGCGTAAAACGCCACGTGATCGCGCAAGGATCTGAACGCCGAGTTCGGATCGGGATAGCTCCAGGCCACATCGCGCAGCGTTTCGTCGCGCACGACGACATCGAAGTAGATAGCTTCGCCTTTCCACTCGCAGAAAGAGCGACGGCGCGACGGCTGTAGGACCAACGGTGCAATATCAGCCGGTGGAAAGTAGTAGGTGGGCGGATGACTTGTTTCTAACGTGCGTATGCCTTTCTGCGTGTCGGCGATGATGACATCGCGATGCACGATCTTGAGACGGCGCTGGCTTGGCTCAGCCACCGCCGGCCGCGGATAGGACCAGACGCTTTCCTGTCCCGGACCGGTGGGATCGGGAATGACCTTCATGAAGAGGGCTCCTTCACTGACCGCGGCGATGTCATGAACCGCAGCCCGCCCAGAGCAAGGTCGCAGGAGAAGGCGCGGCCAATGGCCACCACGCCGATCCGCCGCAACCGACGAGTATCGAGCAGAACATCCGTGCGATGGGGGACAAACTGGTCGAACGGCAGTTGAACCGTCCGCCACGCCGCGTCGGCCGTGAAGCTTTGGCGATAAGCTTGCCACGGCCTGGTCAGGGCGTCCGTCCGCAGATGCACGCCGTACTCCTCACCATTGCCGAATACGTCGAGTTCGATCCCGCTCCAGGCGCTGGCATCGACGACGCCACCGTCAGGCGAGAGATCGAGGGCGATCTGAACAAAGCCGCCATTGTTCTCGAGGCTGACGTCGCCGCGCATGCGGATGGCGGCCCGGCCGGCCACTGCATCGCGGACCATGGTCCCTTTGGAGACACCCCCCATGACCTGGTCGGTGAGGAGCTGCCAGTTGCTCCCTATCGCGGCAATGGGTGGCTCACGGCTTAGGTCGTCTATGATAGCAGTCGTTGTCGACATTCCTCCGCCCCCTCAGCGGCTTCATGGGCTGCGGCTGCACTATAGGCCGGTTGGAGCGCGTCGTGGCTCGTCGGGCGCCAGCCACCCATGTTCGCTGAAGGCAGTAAGATCGACACCCGGAGGGGCATACCACTGCCCGGCTCGATAGCAGGCCCCAAGTTTCAGGGCGACATCCTTGTTGCCATAGGGAATCCGCAGTGGGGTATCAGTTCCCGAACTCTCCCGAGTGGCCGTTGGCGGCTTAATTTTTCCGGTGACATTTGCCGCGAGCTTCCGAGATCTATTTCTTGGAGCCTTGGTTTTGGGAGCAATTGCTTTCGTCGGCGCGTTGACAGCCTTACGGCGGCTCTCGCCACGCTTCTTGACCTGGTTGGAGTCGATCCACGCCGCCATGGCGGCTGAACTGGCCTTGGCCCCGTCGGGAACAACAATGCCTTTCTCCTGCGCGAGCTTCTCGGCGAATAACATCTGCGCCGGACTCGCGGGCTTGGAGCCAGACACACCAAGCGCTTCACAGCCAGCCTTCTTGGGCGCGTGCTGGTCGAGGAACGCGCGGCAGATTGGTCCCGATGTCGCATACCCCGGTGGAGGTTTGACGCGTTTCTCCCGGGCGATGCTGTCCGCAAAGCGTTTCATCGCCGGAGTTGGCGGGCGTGATCCCGTGCCGCCGGCCGGGGCGGCGCCAAGCAAGGGCGGTCCTCCGGCGACGGCGCCTTCCTGGAGTTTGCCGATAATCCGTTGCGCGACGTCGCATACCGCATCGATCGCGCCGATCATCTCCTGCTTGCCGATCACGACCTCGTCGAGCAGGCATTCGAGTTGCGCGGTTAACCCAGGGTCGACCAGCGCCGGATCAGCCTGCTTGAGAACCCCGAACAGCGACAGCCCAGTCTCGGTGGGCACGATGTTCTTTCCCTGGGCAATGAGGAAAGCCTGTCTCTTGAGTCCGCCAATGATCTCGGCGCGGGTGGCTGGAGTGCCGATGCCTTTGGCTTCTTTCAGTCGCTCCAGCAGCACCTCGTCGTCGACGAACCGCCAGGCGTTCTGCATCGCCTCGATCAGGGTGCCTTCATTGTATCGCGGCGGGGGCCGCGTCTCCTTGTCCTCGATCGTGGGGTTTTCCAGCTTCGCGGTCTCGCCGTTGCGCAATGCTGGCAGCAATTGCGCTTCATCGCCTTTTTCGTCGGCGGGCTGCCACTCCGGGAACGCTGCGCGCCAGCCAAGATCAATGGGCTGGCGACCGGCGGCGCGGAAAGGAAAGCCCCGGACGTCGAGCGTTGCGGTCGTCTGACGGTAACGGAAGTCTGGCATGACGGCGGCGAGATAAGCCCGCGCGATCACGTCGAACAGTTTCTTCTCGTCGATCGAAAGACGCGGCCAGACTTCCCGCAGGTTGTCGACCGTGTTGACGTTGGGAATGACTGCGTGATGGCTGGCGCCCTCAAGTCCCTTGTCATGAAAACTGCCGCTTGCGCCCTTTCTGATGATCGGGGGGTCGGGCACAGGGATCGCGCTGAACGACTTGCCCGCCTGCAAGCCGGCCACGATCTTCGGGACGTCCGATATCAAGCTCTCCGGGAGATACCGCACCTCGGCGCGGGGATAGGTGATGATCTTTTTGCCCTGGCCGTCGTAAAGTTCCTGCGCGACTTCCAGCGTCTTGCTGGCCGGCCACCCGAAGCGCGAGCTGCACAATTTCTGCAGCGAGGGCAGATCGTGGAGCTTCGGCGGCCCTTGCCGCTTGTTATCTACGTGCACGCCAAGCGGGCCCTGAAAGTCCTGAGCCGCTTCGACCACCTTCTCGGCGACCTCGCGCTGGACAATTCGCTCCTGCGGGGCGTGCCGCATCTGGAATTGACCGCCAGCTACGTTCGCGGTGGCGACAACCTCAAAATACGCCTGCGGCACAAAGTTCCGGATTTCGAGCTCGCGCTTGCAGACGATCGCCAAGGTTGGCGTCTTGACCCGGCCAACTCCTATGACGCCCCGCGCACCCTGACCAAGAATGACGGTCGCGGTTCGGGTCAGCGACAGGTTGTAGATCTGGTCGGCTTGTCGGCGCGCGACCGCGGCGGCGTAAAGAGAAGCGTATTCGGCGTTTGGCTTCGCCCGGCCGAATGCGTCGCGGATCGTCTGAGAATCCTGCGCGGTGAACAGCACCCGCATGACCTGGCCGCGGTAATTGTAATGCTCGAGGATCTCCTGACCGATGAGCTGCCCCTCGCGATCGCAATCGGTGGCGAGCCATACCCGCTTTGCGGTGCGCAGCGCCTCACGGATCGCTTTGAGCTTCGCGGCTTTGTTGCCGCCCTCGGCAGGTCGGGTGCCATAAAGGCCTTCAGGACGAAGCAGGATCGGCGACCAGCGCTTCCAGGCCGGCACGACATCCTCGGGTTCGAGAAGATCCAGCAGATGTCCCTCAGCCGGGAGGATGTCCCCGTAGCGAGATCCCACGGCGGCGCGAACGTCTTTCGCCTGGCTGGTCTTCTCGGTGATGACGATCTGGTCCGCCATATAGCTCTCGTTCAGGGGACTATAGCCGGGACGCGGATATGGAGAACGTATAGTGAACACGATCGAGTCGCAAGTGACCCTTGGAGTGGCTATCGGTCACGAAAGCTGCAGAGACCTCGGGTCAGCGCGGCGATGCCAAGCTCGCGAAGCGTTTAATCCATTGCGACCGCGCAGAGATCGGTCAGGCTGAAGCCGGGTCGGTCATGGTTGCTAAACGCTGGGCTCGACAGGATGCCAGCGCGACAGCGCGGCCTGGATGGCATGCTGAAACGGTTCCCGGCCTGGCGCACATCGCCGCTCCCTCAACTTGCCGAGTTCTCGCAAGGCCCATTCGACCGATCCGATCTGGCGCGAAGCCACGAGAAGATGCTTCACGGCGTCGTCGACTTCCGACACGCTCGGGTCATAGCCCCCACCATCGAGCAGGCTTGAGAGCGCGAGCAGCGCGACGGTGGCGGCGAATTTCGGCTCCTTGCCGCAGAAATCCCGGGCCGCCCGCACCAGCGTCGACGGGTCTGCGCCCTGAGCGGCGGCACACTCGACGGCGATGTCGAAAAATCCGGAATCTTTCGCGGCCGCAAACCATTTGCCCTTGTCGCCGCGGGTTTCGATCAGATCCAGCAGCATCCGGCGGTGGTCCCGGTCCGGATATGTGCGGACCAGAGCGCGGTAGACCGATAGGTTCGTCGTGCCGCTGGCCGCACGCAGGCCATAACGTCGATAGGCCTCATCCGCGCGACCGTGGTCGATCAATAGTTTCTCACAAAACCGGTCGATGGACGTTTCGGAGAAGCCGGGGTTCGTGACGCTGCGGGCGGCTTCGGCGTATGCGATCGCGGATTCCCACAAGCCCTGCCGAACCAGAGCCTCGGCGCCGAACCTGTGCCAGGACCAAAAATTCATCCGCCGCGTGGCCAGCAGTTCTTGAAGTTCGGCGTAACGGCCGCCCTCCAGCAGGCACGACAAGCAGATGGATGTTCCAATGACATGGTTGAAGGTTTGGTGGTCGGCCCAGGCGCGCCGCACCATTTCGATCATTCGGTCGGCGTATTCGTCGATCAGGTCCGGGTATTGTGCGATCTCGCCCCAGCGATCTTCCAGCGGCGCCAGATATTCGACGCCGTCGTTTTGCACCGCGTCGAACAATCTCTCGAGCCACTTGCTTCTGGTCGCGTGGTCCGCCGGCGCGGCGGTCAGGATGGGGATCAGCTCGGTGATGGTGCGAAAGACCGCGCCGCCAAGAGCGCCTGATGAGGTATCAATGCCCTGGAACGCCGGCCAGATGCGCTCCATCAACGACACGACGCCATCTCCAGCCGCGACGGGATCGGATTTCGCCGCGGACCTGATCTCGGAGGCGGCTTCCTTGAGCCGGCCGATCGCGAGATTCGACCCGCGCCAGCCAAAGGCGTTGGCGCGAAACTTCGTCTTGAACTGCCACTTGCGATCTGACGCCATCGGTTTCGCACGCTATTTTCAAGGTCAGACTGATTTAGCCACCCGATGAAGAGCGACGGCCTGCCGCACCGAGGCTGGGATTCGCGGCGCAGGGTACGTTCGGATCCATAAAAGGCCGGATCGCGGCTCGACGCCCTCCATTTATGACCCGGCCTCATAGACGCCGGCGTCTCTGGCGCAAAGCGTGGCCGCCTCATCGGGCGGCAGATCCGAGCGCCATTGGGATGCATCGAAGCGTTTGCCCGTCACGCCCGTGGAGGACTCGCTTGCGAGCCACAGAACCACTGGGATGATGATGTCCGGATTGAGCAGGCGGCTGCGTTCGGCCTCGGGAAATGATTCAGGGATCATACCGGTCAGCGTCGCTCCGCCGGGCAAGATGGCATTGACGGTGACGCCCGTGCCGTCCAGCTCTTGCGCCCAGATCAGAGTTTCGGATTCCAGCGCCGCTTTCGACGGGCCATAGGGAGAAAAGCCCTTTCTCCGCATGGTCGCGTACGACATCGACATGTTGATGATGCGGCCCCATCCAGACTTCAGCATGTGCGGGGCGCTCGCCCGCGCCATCAGAAACGGGCCATTGACGTTGGTGTCGATCACCATGCGCCAGGTGTCCGGATCGGTTTCCCAGAACCGCGTCGGCTGGGTCAGGAAGCTTTCATTGACGTATTTCATGCCGCGTCCGGCATTGTTGATCAGCAGGTCGAGCTTGCCGAAGCGCTTCAAAGTCTCCCCGACGAGGCGCGCGCAATCCTCCTCCTTGGTTACGTCCGCCAGGAACGTCGCGACCGCGCCCTTCGGCGCTTCGGATGCGACGCGCTCGATCGCTTCGATCTCACGGCCCGCGGTGACGGCAACGTGCGCGCCCGCCTGCGTTAGTCCTCGCACGGTCGAACGCCCGAGCCCCCGGCCGCCGCCCGTGACCAGCGCAACCTTACCCTGAAGCGGCAGATCCATTTATCCCTCCTCCAAATGTCGGGCACCCCCGACGATCAGCCTTTCTTGATGCGCTTGAACGCTTCAAGAGCGCGCTGCCTCGCGCCACCGTGCTCGACGATCGGCGCCGGATAGGTTCGACCCAGATGAATTCCGGCGTCGGCGAGTTCTATCGGCCGCGCCTCCCACGGCGAATGCAGCAGCGAGTTGGGAAGTTTGCCGATTTCCGGAACCCAGCGGCGAACATAATCGCCCTTCGGGTCGAACTTCGCGCCCTGCAGCGACGGATTGAAGACGCGGAAATACGGTGCGGCGTCCGCGCCGCAGCCGGCGACCCATTGCCAGCTCGCTGCGTTGCTCGCGAGGTCGGCGTCGACCAGCGTGTCCCAGAACCACGTTTCACCGGCGCGCCAATCCAGCAGGAGGTCCTTGATCAGGAATGACGCGACGATCATTCGCACGCGGTTGTGCATCCATCCCGTGCTCCACAGCTCCCGCATGCCGGCGTCGACGATCGGATAGCCGGTGAGTCCGCGCTGCCACGCCGCAAGGCCTTTGGCGTCGTCTGCCCAGGGGAACCGCGCGAACTCCGGGCGGAGCGGCGCCTCCGGCAGGGTCGGGAAATGGAACAGCAGGTGGTAGGAAAACTCCCGCCAGGCGATCTCCGAGAGATAGGTCTCGACACCACTCGGCATCGGATTGCCGGTTCGGGCCAAGGCCTGGGCCGTGATCGAGCGCCAGATCTGCCGCGGGCCGATTTCGCCAAAGTGGAGATGAGGCGACAATCGCGAGGTGCCGGCCACACCGGGCATGTTCCGCGTGTCTCGGTAGTCGGACGCAGCGCCGGCGGCGAAGTCGTCGAGTCGCGCCTGCGCGCCTGCTTCTCCGGGCATCCACATCGCCTGCATCCCGCCGGCCCAGTCCGGCGCGGTGGGTCGCAACGCCCAGGATGAAAGCGGTTCACTCTCGGGTGCGGTCGCGGGTCCAGGAATTTGTTTCGGTGCGGCCGCCGCTGGCTCGGAGACGCCCGTCGCTCTCAGGGCCTTCCAGAATGGCGTGAACACCCGATAGGGCTCGCCCTTCTGCGTCGTAACCGTCCACGGCTCTCGGATCAGGGCGGAATTGAAGCTGCGGGCCTCGATGCCCCGGTTCCTCAGTGCCGTCTTGAGGCGTTCGCCCCTCGCCGTCGCCCAGGGTTCGTAGCGGCGGTTCCAGTACACCGCGTCGGCGCCAGTCTGATCCAGCAGCTGGTTGATCTCAATTTCGGCCGGTCCGCGCCGCAGCACCAGCGCGACGCCACGCTGGCGCAGGCTGTCGTCCAGAGCGCGAAGCGATCCGTGAAGCCACCAGCGCGAGGCGCCGCCCGGAGCCCATTCACCGGCGTCGACATCATCGAGAACGAAAACGGGCACGATCGGGCCGCCGCGGACGATCGCAGCCGCCAGGGCGGGGTTATCCGTGAGTCGTAGATCGCGACTGAACCAAAGCAGGGTAAGCATGGGAGGGCACTTTCAGCGACGCGTCGAACTCGAAATTCATCTCTGGGCGATGTTGTTGCACGATTGGGGTCGGTTTATTCGTATCTCTTTGCTTAGGCTAACTGTAGGGGAGTGGTCACATATTGGCCGCCTCACGGCTATTGCTCTGCGCGCGCGCCTTTGGCCGTGGGACGAGTTCGCCGCGTGTGAACATCAGGGGCCGGCGCTCGCCGAATGCGAGACGTGTAGGAATCCCTCTTTCGCTGTTCGATCCAGGCCTCGACTTCGGCGAGGTCCCAGACGACACAGCGGGATGTCAGGCTGAAGCGGCGAGGGAATTCGCCGCGCTGTTCCATCTCATAAATGGTGCTGTCCGCAAGCGGGACCAACAGTCGGAGCTGATTGCGGCGGATTGTCTGCGGCAGGCCGGTCCGTATCCACGGCGGGGATGGCTCTCGACGCAAATTCGTTTCGTGACCTTGGTGAGCCGACGCCGCTGTTTGCGCTCGGGGCGGGGCGCCGTTGCGCGATGGATCGGGATGAATCGTTTGAGGACGGGCCATGGCGGTTCTCCATGACGGGCGGCCAAGAGACTCTCTCTCGACAGCACCCGTCACGACCCCGGGGCCCAGCCTCTCACTCTCATCTTACTTACCCTTCCGGCCGTAGCAGGATTACGGTGCGGACGGTGCCCTCGGCCGTGCCCTCGGCCGTTGTCCAGTTTTGCTGGTGCTGCTATTTTTCTTTGGAGAGGCCGTTGACGGTAACGGAAGTTCGGCGAGGGCGTGGCGCCGTCGCAGCGGTTTTCAGAAGCATCTGAAGGAAAAGAAGTTTTCGGACTTTTGACGGTATCGATTTTCGCCCTGATCAGCGCTACTCCATCGGCGGCTAAGCGAAAAGCGTACGAGAAGCGGCAATTCTTGGCGATTGAACGCGATAGGAGAGTTTTGGCGATGCCCGAAATTTCCTAATGAAAACAACAGCCAGAGTTTTTGACGGTATGGCTGACGGGAAAAGTGGGGCGGCGTGAGGAGTTTTCCAAATAAAAACAGACCCTTACGGGTCTGTTGAACAATTGAGTGGGAGTGAAACGAAAATGACCAAGCGCATCGCCCGTGGCCGGCAGTTCTTCGCCAACCCGGGGCCGACAAACATTCCGGATTCGATCCTTCATGCGGTGGCGCATGTCAGTGTCGATTTCATGGATCAGGCCTTCCTGGACGTCTATGATTCCTGCGTCGAGGGGGTGAAGCGCGTGCTGAAGACGCGCCAGCATCTGTTCTTCTACACCGCCTCCGGCCATGGCGCGTGGGAAGCCAGCCTCGCCAACCTGCTCTCGCCGGGCGATGCCATCCTCATCCCCGAGACCGGCAATTTCTCCGAAAGCTGGGGCAAGATGGCCGACGGGCTGGGCCTCAAGGTGACGGTCGCGCCGTGCGACTGGCGCCAGGGCATCGACTTGGCCGCGGTGCGCGCCGCCCTGCGCGCCGATACCGCCCACACCCTGCGCGCGGTCTGTGTGGTGCACAACGAAACCTCCTCGGGCGTGCGCCAGCCGGTCGCGGAAATCCGCGCCATCCTCGATGAGACGAAGCACCCCGCCCTGCTGCTGGCGGACACCATCTCCTCGCTCGGCTCGATCGATTTCCGCATGGACGAATGGGGCGTGGATTGCGCCGTCGGCGGCAGCCAGAAGGGGCTGATGCTGCCCACCGGCATGAGCTTCACCGGCGTCTCCGACAAGGCGCTGGCCGCCCATGCCGGCTCGACCATGCCCAAGCACTACATTAACTGGTCGGTGATGATGACGCGCCGGCACAAAAGCTTCATCGGCACCGTGCCGACCAGCCTGTTCTATGGCCTGCGCGAATCCCTCCGCCTGCTGGAGGAGGAAGGGCTGGAGCAGGTTTTTGCCCGCCACACCCGCCTCGCCGAGGGCGTGCGCGCTGCCGTGCGCCACTGGTCGGGCAATCACGGTCCGCAACTCTACTGCGCCGACCCCGCGCGCTATTCCGATTCGGTCACCGCCGTCCTGATGCCCGACGGCCACGACGCCGAGGCCATCCGCCGCACCTGCCTTGCCGCCTTCAACGTCTCGCTCGGCGGCGGCCTGTCGAAGCTGGGCGGAAAAGTGTTCCGCATCGGCCATCTCGGCGACCTCAACGAACCGATGGTGCTGGGCACGCTGGCCAGCGTGGAGATGGCGTTCAAGATCAACAACGTGCCGCATGCGCCCGGCGGCGTGGACGCGGCGATGGCCCATTTCGCAGCGTCGGCCTGATCTACCCGAAATCCAGTGCCGCGCCGTCGCGCAGCACCGCCTCCGCCTCCTGGGTGTAACCACCCGCCTCCGCGTGCAGCACCAGCCCGGTCAGCAGCCGGGCTGGGCCACGTCCGCCGCGCACGCCGCGCAGCAGCACCAGCTTCGCCGCCCGTCCGGCCCGCGGCCATAGCGGAAACACCGCCGCGGAGCCGCAGCCACTCGCCCCCAGTGCCGCGAACCCCTCGGCCAGCGCCGCCGCCGGCAGCACGAGCGTTACCGTTCCGCGCGGGCGCAACGTCGCCGCCAGCGCCCCCGTCCAGGCGCCGATCAGCCCCGCCGCGCCGCGCCGCGCGCCCTCCCGCGCCGCGTCCGGGGAGGGCGTGCCAGGCGGGTGCC
>VFSW01001538.1_pt1 | contig 35209 bp, 34 predicted proteins | sample 5358111 | NCBI WGS metagenome assembly VFSW01 (sample SAMN11554181, study PRJNA540505) | mine drainage metagenome | isolation source: sediment from site ElyBrook_90M | place: USA: Ely Copper Mine, Vershire, VT | collected 2017 | reverse complement strand
CGGGCCGTGTTATTTTTTGGCCTTTTGTTTTCGGGCGGTTCTTATTTCCGCACTCACAGCTAAACGCGCCGCTGGGGGGCGCCCGCTGCGCGCCCGCGCTCCCCCAGAACGCATAGATCGAGATAAGTTTGGACCACGCTTGTACAATGGATACCGGGCGCGGCTTCGATGACATCGCGCAATGGCCCTTGATCTTTGAGAACTGTGACAACGATGTTTTCGCCTCTTTCCACTGTAGAGAGCCGAAGGCGTTCCTTGAGTCGCTCGTGCCCCGTCCGGTCGGCGTAGAAGTAATGGATTGGAACACGCCCATAGGGCGCAAGCCAGTTCGCCGCGGAGAATGCTGCAAGAGCCAGGTGTGTTTCTTCGGCTCCCGTTGTCGAGAGGCATGAAGCGTTCTCGAATTTCTGGCCGTGCGTGGGGGTGTAGTAGTTCAAGCGCTGCCCGGCAGGCGCTTCATAGTTGTCGCGCCAAGTGTCCAAGAGCAGATTGGGCTCGAGCAGAGTCAACCCCTCAGCTGTAGCGATCGCCCATTCGCGATCAAGAAGTGCCGTGCGGATATTGCTGACTTGGCCGGTGCTCACGCCCGCGGTTTCTGCGAGGTCCTTGACCTTCCAAGACCGCCATGGGTCACGCAGTAATACGCGAAGAATTTGCGCTGACTTCGGCTTGAACAGGGATTTGAGGCCACGTCGATCGGCCGATGGCCGAGTAGAGACGACATGTTCGATAAACATGTTATCGAACGCGATGCGAGCGTTGCCCTCAAAATCCAAGAAGTTGATCTGTTCCTCTTTGCAGAGTGCGCGAGCCTCTGGTGACAGGTAGGGCGCAATCAGTACTGGCGTCGCCGGGCCGCCGATTTTGGCGACATGGTCGCGGAGCTGCAGGATGGTATTCCGGACGAACCGCGGCTGGCCGTTTCGTTTCACCTCACCAATCAGCACGTGAGGTTTTCCGAAAATTGTCACTGTGACTATCAGGTCGGGCCGGGCACCCGACACAAGAGGTTCTTGTGCGACAGTTCCGATAGAAACTGCTGGCACTTCGGCCAGAAGCTTCTTCAGGGCCTGGATGGCCTCTTCTGCAATCTCGCGCTCAGTTAACTCTTGTTTCAGCATTTGCTGAAAATAGCTTAAACAGTGAAATTTGTCAAGAGATTTCACTGAAACTGGCTATTTCAACCCATGTTGAAAATGAAGATTTCGTAAGAATGCAAATTCATACAATGGCTTAATTACAGCCACACATCGCACATCTCAGTCTTTGCGGCATTGCCCTGAGGCACACGGCCTCACCGCTCTCCCATGAACGGATAGCGATAATCCGTCGGCGGCACGAAGGTTTCCTTGATGGTGCGCGGCGAGATCCAGCGCATCAGGTTCCACATCGAGCCGGCCTTGTCGTTGGTGCCGGAGGCGCGGCCGCCGCCGAAGGGCTGCTGGCCCACCACGGCGCCGGTCGGCTTGTCGTTGATATAAAAATTCCCTGCGGCATGGCGCAGCCCCGCCGCGACGGCGGCGACGGCGCCGGCATCGCTGGCGAAGATCGCGCCCGTCAGTCCGTAATCGCTGGAGCGGTCGACGAGCCCGATCGTCTCGGCGAACGCGGCATCGTCGTAGACATACGCCGTGACGAGCGGACCGAAGAGTTCCTCCTTCATCAGTCGCGCCTGCGGGTCCGTGCTTTCCACCAGCGTCGGGGCGATGAACCATCCCTCCCTCGCATCCGCCGTGCCGCCGCAGACGAGTTTGTAGGCCGGATCGCTGCGCGCCTCGTCCTGCGCCGCGCGCAGCTTGCGCCACGACGCCTCGTCGATCACCGCGCCCATGAAATTGCGGAAATCGGCGATGTCGCCCATCGCGATGCTGTCCACCCCGGCCGCCAGCCGGTCGCGCAGTTCCGGCCACAGGCTCTTCGGTACATAGAGGCGCGAGGCCGCGGAGCATTTCTGCCCCTGATATTCGAAGCCGCCGCGCAGGCTGGCGGTGGCCAGCGCCGCCACGTCGGCACTCGCATGCGCCAGGATGAAGTTCTTGCCGCCGGTCTCGCCCACCAGCCGCGGATAGCCGCGATAACGGCCCGCGCCCACGCGCCGCGCGATGGCGTCGAAGACCTCCGTCGAGCCGGTGAAATGCACGCCCATGAGCAGGGGATGCGCCAGCGCGATGTCGGAAATCTCCGAGGCCTTGCCATAGACCAGATTGATCACGCCGTCCGGCAGCCCCGCCCGGCGCAGGATCTCCATGATGAAATGCGCGGAATATTGCGCCGTGCTGGCGGGCTTCCACAGCACGGTGTTGCCCGCCAGCGCCGGCGCGGTGGGAAGATTGCCCGCGATGGAGGTGAAGTTGAACGGCGTCACCGCATAGACGAAGCCGTCGAGCGGGCGATAGTCGACGCGGTTCCACGCGCCCGGCGGCGAGATCGGCTGATGCGCATAGATCTGCGCCAGGAAGGCGGCGTTGAAGCGCCAGAAATCGGCCAGCTCCGCCGCCGCGTCGATTTCGGCCTGATGCACGGTCTTCGACTGGCCCAGCATGGTCGCGGCGTTCAGCGTGTCGCGGCCCGGCCCGCTGAGCAGATCGGCCGCGCGCAGGAACACCGCGGCGCGCTCCTGCCAGGGCGTGGCGCTCCAGCCGGCGCGTGCGTCGAGCGCCGAAGCGACCGCCGCATCGATCTCGCTGCGGCCCGCCAGATGCGCGTCGGCCAGAACATGGTGGTGGCGATGAGGCATGACGGACGGCTGCAGCGTGCCGGTGCGCACCTCGCGCCCGGCGATGACCAGCGGCAGCTCGATGCGTTCGCGCGCCATCTCTTCCAGCCGCGCCTTGATGGACGCGCGTTCGGGCGAGCCCGGCGCGTAGGACCGCACCGGTTCGTTCTGCACCGGCGGCAGACTGGCAACGGCGTCGAGGGGAGCGAAGCGATCGGTCATCGGCCATCTCCATGCGGAAGGCGCGGGTGGCGAGAAGTATAGGCTGTTCGCCGACACGGCACACGAGCCGGTCGCCGCAGCGAAGAATCGAACGGTGGAGGCGGCGCGACGAGAGAAAGACTTCGCCAGGCCGCGAGGCGATGATCGTTTGTTCTAGCGCACCCGGAGCAGCAACCGGGATGTCGGAGTCGCGGACGGCTTCGTGCACGCTTCGCAGCACCTTGCGTTGCGGCTGTCGTCGTCGCCCCGGACCGCGATCTCCGTGTTGTGTTGCACTATCCGGTCGCCGCAGCGCCCGATGGCGTCCGGCTCCGCCGCGGTGAAGAGGTTCTCCCACACGATGAACGCGTTCCTCCGGGCGGGCGGCGACAGGGCGGAACCTCTGTGCGGACCGGGGGCCGGCGGGCCCGGCCATTCTTGGATCTACGCATACCAGAACGACGGACAGCTTGGGCTGCGCTTTCCTGCAAATGCTCCTGAGGAATGCTCGCGCAGGTATGCGGCGTTTTGTCGTTGCGTCTGACGGTTGAAGCCGGGGGTTGCGCTTCCCATATCAGTATCGAGTGTTGGAGGGTACGCGGATGACACGGGACTATCCGAACGGTCCGAGCTGAAATCGAATGGCGCGATGAACGTCATACAGGGCTGGGTGCCGTCGCGCGCACCACCACACGAGAGCGGGCAACGATCCTCTGCTGAAGAAGGAGAGGATACGGTCTCGTAAACCCCGAGGGGAAGCAAAGGTGCTTAATGGTTTGCCGCCCGACGTGCGGATTCCTAGGGCCGGCCGTAGCTTTCGAGACGGGGGCGGACCTTCGCCCGGTGCATCGCAACGCCAGAACCGCGCGCGCCGGTCGGGGGTCCGCGTATATTTAGATGGGCAGGCGGATTGTGGCGCGCAGGCCGCCTTGGGGGCTTTGCGACAGCAGAAGATCGCCGCCATGGGCGCGGGCGACATCCCTGGCGATGGTCAGGCCCAGCCCCACGCCGCCGGTCTGCAGGTTGCGGCCCTGGTCGAGGCGGTGGAAAGGCCGGAAGGCCTCTTCGCGCTTGTCCTCGGGAATGCCGGGCCCGTCATCGTCCACGTGGACATGGGCGAAGCGGGCCTCGCGCGCCAGGGAAACATGGACGCGCTTGCCGTGCTTCAGCGCGTTGTCGATCAGGTTCGAGGCGCAGCGGCGCAAGGCATTGGGCTTCACCGTCAGCAGGATGCCGCTCGGCGTTTCGATCGTGAGCCGATCGGCGGCGCCGGGCCGCGCGCCGGCCGTCGCTTGCGCGGCGTCGCGCACCAGATCGCCGACATCGGCAAGCTCCGCTTTCTCGCCGCCTTCGCCGCGTGCGAAATCCAGATATTCGTCGAGCATGCGCTCCATCTCGCCGATGTCTTCGCGCAGCGCCTCGATCTCCTGGCCGGGCTTCATCATGGCGAGCTGCAGGCGGATGCGCGTCAGCGGCGTCTTCAGATCGTGGCTGACGCCGGCCAGCATCTCGGTGCGCTGGTGGACATGCCGCTCGATGCGCTCGCGCATGGTGATGAAGGCCTGGGCGGCTCTGCGTACTTCGGTGGCGCCATAGGGCTTGAAGTCGGGCACGGCACGGCCCTTGCCGAAAGCGTCGGCGGCGCGCGCCAGCCGCTCGATCGGCCGGACCTGGTTGCGCAGGAACAGGATCGCCACCGCCAGCAGGATCAGCGCCGAGCCCACCATCCAGGCGACGAACAGGTCAGGGCTCGACACCGTGACGCGGTCGCGCGGCACGGTCATGTGCAGCACGCCGTCGTGCACTTCGACGCTGATTTCGTAGGTCTTCGCCAGCCCCTTGGTGCGGAAGTGGCGCGTTTCGCCGATCTGCTGGGCGATCACTTCGTCCAGGGCTTCGTCGATCGTGCTCTTGCGGTTGCGGTGCGCAGAGGGAGGAATCTCGGCGCCGGGCTCGAAGGTCAGGCCGTAGCGCAACTGGCGCGCGGCCAGCGCCCGGAGATTGATGCGTTGCTGCGCCGAATAGCTGTCCTCCATGGCGATCAGCATGGCGGTGTCGGCCGCCACGTCCCGCGCCATGCGCCGCGTGGTGGTCTCGAGATCGCGCTCGAAGAAGACGTAGGTGACGATCGCCTGCAACAGGAACATCGGCGCGATGATGATGATGAGCGAACGGCCGAACAGGCCGCGCGGCATCATGCGCTTGAGCAGACGGCCCGGGTGCAGCCGCGGCAGCATACTCATGGCGCGCTCAAACGATGTGATCGGGGACAAGGACATAACCCACACCGCGGACGGTCTGAAGATAAAGCGGAAGCTTGGGATCCTCCTCGATCTTGCGCCGGAGCCGCGTCACCTGCACGTCGATCGAGCGCTCCAGCGCCACGCCCAGCCGCGCGCAAAGGTCGGCGCGCGAAAAGGAGCGTCCGGCATTCGCCGCGAAAAGCTGCAGCAGCGCGCTCTCCGACGTCGTCAGGCGCACCGGCTTGTCCTTGCGCTTGAGCTGCTTGCGCTCGGGATCGTAGATGCAGTCGCCCATGCGCACTTCGCCGATCGCGGTGCGGGCGGGCGGGGCGGCGCGGCGCAGCAGTCCGCCGATCCGCAGCACCAGTTCGCGGGGCTCGAAAGGCTTCGCCAGGTAGTCGTCGGCGCCGCGCTCCAGGCCCTGGATGCGGTCTTCGGCTTCGCCTTTCGCCGTCAGCATCAGGATCGGCACGGAAGAGCCGGCGCGCACCGACTGGGTCAGCTCGAAGCCGGATTCGCCGGGCATCATCACGTCGACGATAAGAAGGTCGAAGGCCATGCTTTTCATCAGCGCCCGCGCGTCCGCCGCGTTCGCCGCGGCACTCACCCGGAACCCGTTGGAGGACAGATAGCGCTGCAGCAGCGCGCGCAGCCTTTCGTCGTCGTCGACGACCAGCAGATGCGGATCCTGCACGGTCGAACTCATGGCTTGCCTCTCTGGCCGATGACGCCCTGCAGCACTTTACGGAAGCCGTTCACGGCCTCCTGACCTGCCGCCTTGAACGCCGAGGCCAGAAGCGGACGTTGTGCGTCCCAAATCGCGTCGGCCAGCGCGGCGCCCGACTCGGTCAGCTGCAAACGGCGGGTGCGTCGATCTTGCATACCCGGTTTGCGCTCCACGAGGCCTTCTTTCAGAAGATCGTTGAGGACGCGGTTCAGGCTCTGCTTGGTCACTTTCAGGAAGCCCAGCAATTCGGCAACAGAAAGTCCCGGATTGCGGGCAATGAAATGCAAGGCGCGGGCATGGGCGCGTCCCAAACTTGCTTTGGCGAGTGGAGCCGCACCTTGTCCCGAAATGTCGCGAGCGGCGAAGAACAGCAAATCCAAGCCTTGCTTTAGCGCCTCATCGCTAAGGTATAATGTTCGCGTATCGGGCGGTGTCCCGCCGAATTTTACGTCAGACATGCTGACATAAATAGGCCGCCTGCCAAGGCAAGGCAAGAGCCTGGAGGATAATACGATGGCCGATGTGGTCCCCTTTGACGTCCGCGAAGGTTCGCTTTGGTACGACGGCAAGCTCGTGCCCTGGAAGGATGCGAAGACGCACGTCCTGACGCACGGACTGCACTACGCCTCCTGCATCTTCGAGGGCGAGCGTGTCTATTCCGGCCGCATCTACAAGCTGAAGGAGCACACCGCGCGGCTGTTCGAAAGCGCGCGCATCCTCGGCATGAAGATTCCCTATACCGAAGATGAAATCAGTGCCGCCTGCATCGAAGCGGCCAAGGCGCAGGACATCGTCGACGGTTATGTCCGCCCTGTCGTCTTCCGCGGTAGCGAGATGATGGCGGTGTCGGCCCAGCAGACCAAAATCCACGTCGCCATCGCCGTGTGGCAATGGCCGTCCTATTTCGATCCGGTCACCAAGCTGAAGGGCATTCGCCTCGACATTTCCGACTGGAAGCGTCCGGCCCCCGACACGGCGCCGACCAAGGCCAAGGCGGCAGGTCTTTACATGATCTGCACGATGTCGAAGCACGCGGCAGAGGCCAAAGGCTATGCCGATGCGATGATGCTTGATTATCGCGGCTATATTGCCGAGGCGACGGGCGCAAACATCTTCTTCGTGAAGGACGGAACGCTGCACACGCCGACCCCTGACTGCTTCCTTAACGGGATCACCCGCCAGTCGGTGATGGCGCTGGCTCGCGCCCGCCAGATTCCGGTGGTGGAGCGGCACATCGAGCCGCAGGAAATGACAGGCTTCTCCGAGTGCTTTCTCACCGGTTCGGCCGCGGAGGTGACGCCTGTGTCCGAGATCGGGCCCTACCGCTTCAAGCCTGGGCAGATTTCCGAGACGCTGATGCACGACTATGCCGACGAAGTCCGCCGGCCTGCGTCGCAGGTGAAACTGGACTAGCTACGTCCACCGCTTCGCCGCTTTGTCGTCCGATGCCCTGGCGTCCACCCAGCGCATCTCGGTGCCGCGGCGTTCCTGCTTCCAGAACGTGGCTGTGTGCTTGAGGTGGTCCATCAGGAACTCGCAGGCCGCGAAGGCGTCGCTGCGATGGGCCGCGGCGACGGCGACAAGGACGATGCGTTCGCCGGCCTTCAATTCGCCGACGCGATGGATGACGGTGACGCCCAGCAATGGCCAGCGGCAGGCGGCGTCTTCAACGTGCCGGGCGATCTCGCGCTCCGCCATGCCCGGATAATGTTCGAGCACCAGCGCGTCGACCCCGTCTTCACCGCGCACATGGCCGGTGAAGCTCGCCAGAGCACCCGCCGCCTTGGGCATGTCCTCCAGCTCACGCACGAGGTCGAAGGGGTCGGACTGGATTTTAATCCGCGCTTTCATCCGCCCGTCACCGGAGGAAAAAAGGCGACCTCATCGCCGTCGCCGATGGGCATATCGAACCCGGCGTGTTCTTGATTCACCGCCGCGCGCAGCCGTGACAGATCGGCGAGGGCGTCCGCATATCCAGGCCCCAGCGCGCAGAGATGCGCGGCGAGGTCGCGTACCGTCGCGACGTTGGCCGGGCGGGCGACATCTTCTTCGCTCTTGCCGATCTTCTGGCGCACCCAGGCGAAGTAAAGCAGCTTCACGCCGGAGTCTCGCGTCGTGCGCGCGTATGCGCCAGGCCCGCGCGCAGATAGACATAGCCCGTCGCCACCGTCAGGCCCGCCGCCACCCATAGCGCCACATAGGCGAAGGCCAGCGCGCCGGGCACGATCTTGTCGGCCATGGGGCCCAGGATCATGGCGCCGATGGCGATCATCTGGATGGTGGTCTTGATCTTGGCGAAAAAGCTCACCGGCACGCTGACGTCGGCGCCTGCCAAGAATTCACGCAGGCCCGAAACCAGGATTTCGCGGGACAGGATCACCAGCGCTGGCACCAGCTTCCAGCCGTCGAAGCTGCCGCCGGCCACCAGCATCATCAGCGCGACGCCCACCAGGATCTTGTCGGCGATGGGGTCGAGCATACGGCCGAAATCGCTGCCGGCGTTGAGCTTGCGCGCGGCCAGCCCGTCGAGCGCGTCGCTGATCCCGGCGATGCAGAAAACGGCGAAGGCGACGAGGCGCGCGGTCGGACCCGGCAGAGAAAATGCCACGGCGAATATCGGCACCAGTACGATGCGCAGGACGGTAAGGGTGTTGGGCAGACCTACCAGCATGATGATTTCTATACGCGCTCAACCGGCCGGGTGGAAGAAGTCATAGATTTTCTTGGCGAGTGTGCCCGAAACACCAGCCACACTTTCGATGTCGGCCAGGCTGGCCCCGGCGACCGCCCGGGCCGAGCCGAAATGCTGCAGCAGGGCGCGTTTGCGGGAGGCGCCGACGCCCGCGATCTCGTCCAGGGGGTTGGCGCCGATGGCCTTTGCGCGCTTTTTGCGGTGGCTGCCGATGGCAAAGCGGTGGGCCTCGTCGCGCAGGCGTTGCAGATAATAGAGCACCGGGCTTTTCTGGTCGAGGCGGAAGGGCGGTTTCCCGGGCTGGTGGAGATGTTCGTAGCCGGCGTCCCGTTCGGCGCCCTTGGAGATGGCAACCAGCGCCACGTCCTCTACCCCCAGATCGGCGAAGACTTGGCAGGCGACGGCAAGCTGGCCTGGTCCGCCATCGATCAGCGCCACGTCCGGCCGCTTGGCCTTGGCGTCTTCGTCCTCCTTCATCAGCCGCGAAAAGCGACGCGTCAGGACCTCGCGCATCATGGCGTAGTCATCGCCGGGCGTAAGTTCGGCTGCCTTGATGTTGAACTTGCGGTACTCGCCTTTTTCAAAACCGTCCGGCCCCGCCACGATCATGCCGCCGACCGCGTGGCCGCCCTGGATATGCGAGTTGTCGTAGACCTCGATGCGCTTCGGCGGCGAGTCCAGGCCGAAAGTCTCCGCCACGCCGTCGAGCAGCTCGCGCTGGGCGGCGTTTTCCGCCATGCGCCGGCCGAGCTGCTCGCGGGCGTTGTTCAAAGCCATGTCCACAAGGTCGCGTTTCTCGCCACGTTCGGGCACGGCGATCTGCACCTTGTGGTCAGCACGTAGCGCCAGCGCCGCAGCCAGCAATTCGCTATTGGGAATGTCTTCGGACAGCAGGATCAGGGACGGCGCCAAGCGTTCGTCGTAGAACTGGCCGATGAAGGCTTCCAGCACCTCTGCTGTGGAAAGCCCGGCCGTGTGGCGGGGGAAATAGGGCCTGTTGCCCCAGTTCTGCCCGGCGCGGAAGAAGAACACCTGGACGCAGGTTTCCCCGCCCTGGGTGAACGCGGCAAACAGATCGGCCTCGGCGAAGGTGGACGGATTGATACCTTGTACCGATTGCACCTGGTTCATGGCGCGGACGCGGTCGCGCAACCGCGCCGCACGCTCGAAGTCGAGGGCGCCAGCGGCAGCTTCCATGTCCTTGACCAGTTCGGTTTGCACCGCGCGGCTTTTGCCGGCGAGGAAGCGCTCCGCTTCATCCACCAGTTCCTGATAGGCCGCCTCGTCAATCCGCCCCACGCAGGGCGCCGAGCAGCGCTTGATCTGGAACAGCAGGCACGGTCGCGTGCGCGACGTGAACACCGAATCCGAACAGGAACGCAGCAGGAAGGCGCGCTGCAACGTGTTGAGCGTGCGGTTGACCGCGCCCGTATTGGCGAACGGCCCGAAATAGATGCCCTTTGCCGTTTTTGCGCCGCGATGTTTTAGAAGCTGCGGAAAGAGGTGGTCCTGACGCACCAGGATGTTGGGGAAGGACTTGTCGTCGCGGAACGAAACGTTGTAGCGCGGCTTCAGCCGCTTGATCAGGTTGGATTCCAGCAGCAGGGCTTCGGTTTCCGAGGCTGTGGTGACGAACAACATTTCGACCGTCTCGGAGATCATGCGCGCGATGCGATCGGTGTGTCCGCCGGACTTGCTGTAGGACGAAACGCGCTTTTTCAGGCTCTTTGCCTTGCCGACGTAAAGAACGTCACCCTTGCCATCGAGCATGCGGTAGACGCCCGGGGCGTCGGGCAGGGTCCTCACATAGGCGGCGATACGTGCGATGCCGGTGAGGGGCGCTTCCGGGGGGGCGGTCGTGTCGTTCGCCATGGCGCTGATATAATGCTTCTGTCAGATTGTCACAAAGTTAGGAGGAGGGTCCCATGCTGATCTTCCGGCAATTGTTCGATTCCGTGTCATCGACTTACACCTATCTTCTGGGCGACCGCCTAAGCGGCGAGGCGGTGATGATCGATCCCGTCTTCGAACAGGTGCGCCGCGACGGCGCCTTGGTGGAGGAACTGGGGCTGAATCTCGTGACGACGCTCGACACCCATGTCCACGCCGACCATGTGACGGGGGCCTGGCTGCTCAAGCGGCGCGCGGGCAGCACTATTGCCCTGTCGCGGGAAACGGAGGCACAGGGTGCGGACCGATATCTCGCGCACGGCGACAAGATCGCGTTCGGCAATCGCTGCCTTCAGGTGCGCGCCACACCCGGTCACACCAATGGCTGCCTCAGCTTCGTGCTCGATGACGACAGCATGGCGTTCACGGGGGATTGTCTGCTCATCCGCGGCTGCGGGCGCACCGATTTTCAACAGGGCAGTGCGCACGCGATGTTCTCCTCGGTCAAAAGTCAGATATTCACGCTGCCCGACGAATGTCTGCTATATCCCGCACATGATTATCGCGGCCTGTCTGCGACCAGTGTAGTCGAGGAACGCCGCTATAATCCGCGTCTGGGCGGGCAATTGAGCGAAGGCGATTTCACGCTCTACATGGATAACCTTCATCTGCCGCATCCCAAGAAAATGGACGCCGCGGTTCCGGCGAATCTCAAATGCGGGCGGCCGGATGGCGAGATGCCGCCGGACGATCCCGATTGGGCGCCGCTCACCTACACTTTCGCGGGGATATGGGAGGTGCAGCCGCACTGGCTGGAAGAGAACGCAAGGACGGCTCAGGTGCTCGACGTGCGCGAGCGCGAGGAATTCGACGGCCCTCTCGGGCATATCGGCGGCGCGAAGCTGGTGCCCCTCGGAGTTTTGAAAGATTCACTCGGCACCTTGGACAAGGATCGCCCCATCGTCGCCGTGTGCCGTGCGGGCGGACGCTCGGCGCAGGCGACGAATATCCTCATTCAGGCCAGCTTCAAGAAAGTCGCCAATCTGTCAGGTGGAATGCTGCGCTGGCGCGCCGAAGGCCGCCCCGTCGTGGGCGGGAGCGTTTAGCTGCGTAGCCTTGGACCAACTCGATTTTCGAGTCCTGCGACGCCGGTCACGCCGCAACACTGACGGAATTGCCGGCTTCGGCAGACGCATCGCGCGGGCTGATGCAGCGCGACGCAGGAAACGAAATCTTGCAGGCCGTTCCCTTGCCAGGCTCGCTGCTGATCGTCAATTCCGCACCGTGCAGCTTGGCAAGACGCTGGCAAATGGGGAGGCCGAGTCCCACGCCGTCGGTCTCGCGTTTCAAAGGGCTCGCAATTCGACCAAAGGGCTGCAGGGCAAACGGGATGTCGTCCGCCTTCATGCCGATTCCTGTGTCCCGGACCACAAGATCGATTCCACCATCCGCTGCGCGCAAGGCCTCTATCGAAACCATCCCGCGCGGCGGCGTGAACTTGATCGCATTGCTGACGAGATTGGACAGCATCTCGCGGACCTTGCCCTCGTCGGCGCGCATGAGCGGCAGCTTGGGCGGGACCGTCGCCGTCAGCGTTACATCTGCCTTCTGCGCCGCCGGCATCGCCCCACAGAGACAATCGTCGGCGACTGCCGCAAGGGCGACGGCACTTTCCCTGAACTCCAGATTTCCTGCTTCGCCCTGCGAGAATTGGAGAATTTCGCCGATGAGCGTCAGCAGATGCTCGCCGCTTTGATGCACGTGTGCGGCATATTCCTTGTACCGCTCGTTGCCGATCGGCCCGAAGAGTTGCTCGCGCATAGCTTCCGAGAAGCCCAGGATCGCGTTTAACGGGGTCCGCAATTCGTGGCTCAGATGCGCGAGCGTGGACCACTTTTCCGTTCGCGCGTCGTCGCGCTCGAGGCGGGCCTGTTTCAGCGAATCAAGCAGCACTTCATTGTCGACCTGAAGCTCGATGGTTCGGCCCACGGATCGGGACAGGTTTGCCGCCGCGAGGCTGATGCCGGGGAGATACAGAAGCATCAACCCGCCGTCCGCCGCAATGTAGTGACCCGGGTGCATAAGCGACACGATTGCGAGCGGCACGATGAACGAAGCCGCAAAGGCGAAAAATGCCGGAAGATATGGCGCGGCCGTCGTCAAGGCGCCGGCTGTCATGCCCGCTGCCACGAGCGTCAGGAGAACGAATTGGCTTGTGCCGCCCCAGACCGAAAGAGCCAGACAGAGGCCGCCCCAAAGAAACCCGGATGTGAAAGATCCGATACAAAAATAGAGCGCCCATCTCGCGCTGCGCCGAACACTCGCGGCGGCGCGCGCGAAGCGCCAATGGAGCAGGATGCGCAGGCCTGCGACCAGTACGGTCGCCACAAGCCAGCCAACAAGAAGCGGGTACGGAAACGAGTCTCTGAGGAGAAACGCGACGGCGCACGCGACCGCGACATTGATTGGAACCGCAAAACTGCCGCGATAAATGAGCCGCAGCTTCTCGGCCAAAATCCGATCTGAGCGCTCTTTTGCGCTTAGGAACGCCTTGTTCATCCGTCTCTCATGCGCGAAGTGTCCGTCGACAAGGCTCACACTTGTAATTGCAACTTAAAGTACCATTTCGATATTTAATGCACGGTAAATGGTGTGGTTTGCCGCATTAATACGGCAAATCCCGGCCCAACTTCGCGGTTCGCCTGTTCGAAAAGAAGGGACGGGGTGCTCGATGCCTGTCAGCGACCGTCTTATCGAGGCAGCCGTTCCCGCTCGATTTCCACGCCTGCCGATTCGGCACCGGGTAGGGCGTGCAGTTTTTCCACTCGCACGCGGGCGCGCTTGACCCTCGCATCCTCGAAGCAGAGCGCGGCAATTCGTTCGGCCATCGTCTCGGCCAGGTTGATGTGGCCTTTGCCGACCAGACCGCGAATCTTCTTGGTAATCGTCTCGTAATCAACGACCTTTTCGAGGCGGTCTTCGAGCACCACCGCATCTTCCACCGCCAGATCCACATTGATGCGCACCGGCTGAAGCTTGCCCTTCTCGTGACCGTGGATGCCGATCTGGGCAAGCAGTTCCAGATTGCGGATGAAGACATGACGGATCGCCTGCCCGGCGTTGGCGATGCGAAGGGGCTGTACGTCGCTTGGTGTGCGCATTCTATTCCTTCACCCCGACATCGGGCGTCTGCCAGATCAGGTGCTGACCGCCGTCCACTGCGATCATCTGGCCGGTGACGGCGGAAGCCTCCAATAGATAGCGCACCGCGTCGCACACGTCCTGAGGCTCGGCGCCGCGGCCCAGCACGGTGGCTTCGCGCTGGCGGGCGAAATCGGTCTGGGATTGCCGCGCGTTGATGATGGTGGGGCCCGGCCCGACGGCGTTCACCCGCACGCGCGGCGCCAGGGCCTGGGCGAGCGTCGTGGTCAGCCATTTCAAGCCGGCCTTGGACAGGCTGTAGGAGAGGAATTGCGGCGTCGGCTTCAGCACGCGCTGGTCGATGATGTTGACGATGGCGCCATGCCCGTCGCGTGGCACCTGGCGGGCGAAGGACTGCGCCAGCACGAAGGGCGCACGCAGATTGGTCTCCATATGCGCATCCCAGCTTTCGCGGGTGACGCTGTACCAGTCGTCGTTCTCAAACAGCGAAGCACTGTTGACCAAGGCCGCGAGCGGACCAATTTCAGCCGCCGCGCGCTCGACCAGAGACGCCGTTTCGCTTTCACGGCTGAGATCGGCCTTCAACAGCGCCACCTTCACGCCGTTGGTCTCGGCATCGGCTGCGGTGGCGCGAGCCTCCTTCTCAGAGGAGTGGTAGTGGAGTGCGATCGTCCAGCCATGGCGCGCCAGATCCAGTACGATGGCGCGGCCCAGCCTTTTCGCGGCGCCTGTGACGAGGACGGTTTTGACGGCGGTGGTCATGGCGGGAGATTAGAACAGTTTTGGGATGGGTTGTATTAGGCAAACCTGTTACCCCGGCTCGCGCTCGCTTCGCAGACTGGCCGGAATGACAGCTTTAGCCCAAGAATCCCACCAGCCGCTTCACGTCCGCCAGCACGGGCTCGGCGATGGCGTTGGCGCGCGCCGCGCCGTCGGCCAGGACGCGCTCGATCTCGCCCGGATCGGCAAGCAGTCGGCGCATCTCGGCTGCGATCGGCGTCAGCTTGGCCACCGCGAGATCCGCCAGTGCGCTCTTGAAGCCGGAGAATTGCTGCCCGGCGTACCGGGCGATCACTTGGGCGCGCGGCTCGTCGGCTAGAGCCGCGTAGATGTTGAAAAGGTTCTCGGCCTCGGGCCGGCCCTCAAGCCCTTTTTCGGAATCTGGCAGGGGAGCTGGATCGGTCTTGGCCTTGCGAATCTTCTGGGCGATGGCATCGGCATCGTCCGTCAGATTGATGCGTGAGTAGTCGCTCTCATCCGATTTTGACATCTTCTTGGCGCCGTCGCGCAGGCTCATGACACGCGTGCCAAGCCCGGTGATCACGGGCTCTGGCAGCGGGAAGAAATCAGGTGCCGCAAAATCATTATTGAACTTCTGCGCAACATCGCGCGTCAGCTCCAGATGCTGCTTCTGGTCTTCACCCACCGGTACATGCGTCGCCTTGTAGACCAGTATGTCGGCCGCCATCAGCACTGGGTAGGTATAGAGACCGACCGAGGCGCGTTCCTTGTGCTTGCCCGACTTTTCCTTGAACTGGGTCATGCGGTCGAGCCAGCCCAGTCGCGCCACGCAATTGAAGACCCACGCCAGTTCCGCGTGCGCGGGCACGCGCGCCTGACTGAAAATCGGTGTCTTCTTCACGTCCACGCCCGCGGCGATATAGGCCGCCGCCACTTCGCGCGTGGCCTGCGCCAACTCGGCTGGATGGCCGTAGCCGACGTCCTGAGTGATGGCATGCATGTCGACCACGCAGAACAGGCACGGCATCTCGTTCTGCATCCGCACCCAGTTCTTGAGCGCGCCCAGATAATTCCCCAGATGCAGCGTGTTGGTTGGCTGCATGCCGGAGAGGACGAGCTGTTTGTGCGTCGGCGTGTCGGTCATGGAACGGTCCCGGGTGAGGCGCTGGGTTATGCCGTGAAGCGGCGGACGTCGCAAGCCGCGCCGCCCACGGCCTCGAAAACACCCGCGCGCGTGAGGCAGAATAGCGCGGTCCTGGCGCCTGTTTTGTGCCCGCACACACCGCGCGACGACCTACACTTCCGTGTCCAGAACCGGGGGAAACAAATGAATACGCACATAGCAATCGGCGCGGTGGTCGCCATCGTGCTCGGTGGAATGCTTCTACCGCGCGCGGCGCACGCGGATGCCGCCGCGGCGCCAGCGACCGAAGCGACTGCGGAGCGGCCGTGGGAGAAAGCCGACGATGTGGTCAAGGCAACCGAGACCGATCTTCAGGCGGGCGGGCTTCTTACCGTCGCCGAACATGTGCCGGACCTCGAACGGGCTTTGGCGGATGCCAGCCAATCCTTCGCCGCGGCCGATACCGCAACCGGCACGACATACCTCCTCGTTGACGGTCCGACCGAGGCGTTGGTCGTCCTGGCGCAGGCGGCGTCCGACAAGAACACTGCAGCCGCGGGACGGCAGGTCGTGGCCGTGCGGAACCCATATCCGTTGGTGGGTTTGTATCTTGGCTCTTACTACAACGAGATCGGCAAGCCCGAAGAAGCCTTGCGCGTGCTGGATGCTGGCTTGGCCCTGTCGGCTGCACATAGTCTGAAACTCGGCCAACACCGACCTCTTCTGATCAGCGAACGGGGCGCGGCACTGATGTCCCTCAAGCGCTGGCCGGATGCACTCGCGGACTACGACCAGGGCCTGGCGATCGAAGGGCTCGAAGGCCGCGACCGTGCGCGGCTGTATCGGGGTCGCGGTTTCACTCTGACCGAATTGGGACGGCTTGGCGAAGCGGAACAAGCGTATCGCGAATCCCTGAGGCTCGATCCGGACAACACGATCGCGCAGGGAGAACTGGAGTACATCGCTCGCCTTCGCGCTGGCGGCACCAAGGAACCCGGCGGCATCACGCTTCCGAAGACGCAGTGATCATGCCTTTTTCGGCGTCTGCCTTGCCGCCTTCCAGCGCCTTTAGAAGCCGTGCCTCGACAGCCTTCAGCCGGCTGGGATGGGTGATCTTGTGACCGAATCCGTCGCGCACATAGAAGACGTCGACCACGCGTTCGCCATAGGTGGCGATCATCGCCGAAGAGATCGATAGACCGGATTCGAACAGCGCGGTCGTCACGTCGTAGAGAAAGCCGACGCGATCGGGGCCGCGCACTTCGATCACCGTGGCCGTGGTGGACGCATCGTTGTCGAAATTCACTCGCGCGCTGACCTTGAAGGCGCTGGCGCGGCTCTTCGGCGGGCGCTTGGCGATCAGCACGCGTGGCACAATCTCGCCGGCCAGCGTCTTCTCGATCGTCTGGCGCAGGCGGGCGACACGAGCCGCATCGCCGAATGGTCCGCCATCGGCGTCCTGTACCGAGAACACGTCGAGCGCGAAGCCGTCCGAGGTGGTGAAGGCCTTGGCGTCCACGATCGAACCGCCGGAAACCGCGATCGCGCCAGCGATCTGCGCGAACAGGCCAGGGTGATCCGGCGTGTAGAGGGTGACCTCGCTGACGGCGCGGAAGTCGTTGCTCACGGCGGCGACTGTCAGAAGTTCGCCCTTCGCGTCGGCTTCACTGAGCAGCCTGGCGTGGTGCTCGTGCGTTTCGGCGTCGAGGGCAAGCCAATAGGCGTCGTAGTGGCGCGACAGGGCCCGCTCGCGCGCGTCGTCCGACAAATCAGCGATACGCTGGGCCAGCGTCGCTTTCGCTTCTTCGACGCGTGCGCTGCGGGCTCGCGTCGTGTCGCCTCCCGACATCACAGTTTCGGCCTCGAAATAGAGCTCGCGCAGCAACTGGCCCTTCCAGCCGTTCCACACGCCAGGTCCCACCGCGCGGATGTCGGCCACCGTCAGCACCAGCAGCAGCCGAAGCATCTCGGGCGACTGCACGACGACGACGAAATCGCGGACCGTCTTGGGGTCGGAGATGTCGCGGCGTTGCGCGGTGTCGCTCATGATCAGATGGTTTTCCACCAACCATGCGACGGCGCTTGTGTCCTCCGCCGAAAGGCCGAGGCGCGGGCACAGGCTCTCGGCGATGGCGGCCCCGACGTCGGAATGGTCGCCTGGCAGGCCCTTGGCGATATCGTGCAGCAGCATCGCGCAGTAGAGAACTTGGCGGGTCTTGATGCGTTTGACGACGTCGGTGGACAGCGGATGCTCGTTCCTCAGTTCGCCGCGCTCGATCGCCGCCGCGTTTCCCACCGCGCGGATCAGATGCTCGTCCACGGTATAATGGTGGTACATGTTGAATTGCATCAGCCCCACGACGCGGCCGAACTGGGGCACGAATTTTCCGAACACGCCGGCCTCGTTCATCAGCCTGAGCGCTCGCTCCGGATCGCTGCGTGAGGAGAGGATTTCCAGGAACAGCTTGTTGGCGTCCGGATCGGCGCGCAACTCGTCGTCAATGAGATCGAGCGAGCGAGTGATGGTGCGCAGTGCATCGGGATGGATGTCGATGCTTTTGACGTCCGCGATGTGGAAGATACGGATGAAGTTGACCGGATCGCGTTTGAAGGCGCCGGGACGCGCGTTCAGTCTCGCCGTATCGACGAAGAAGTCGTCTTCCTTGCCGCGTGGCTTGAGGAAGCCCGGCAGGATGTTGGCCAGCGTGGCGCGACGCTTCTTGTTCTGCACTTCCAGCGCGGCGCAGAAGATGCGCGTCAGATCTCCGACGTCCTTGGCGACCAGGAAGTAGGCGCGCATGAATTTTTCCACCGCGTGGCGCGGCGTGTCGTCGGTAAAGCCGAGCTGGACCGCGAGTTCGGGCTGTGCGTCGAAAGATAGCCGCTCTTCGGCGCGGCCGGCGAGGTAGTGCAGGCGCACGCGCACGTCCCAAAGGAAGGCCTCGGCCTTCTGGAAGGTCTTGTACTCGTCCTTGGTGAAGACGTTGTGCTGGACGAGATCGCCCGTGTCGTAGACACGATAGAGATACTTGCCGATCCAATAGAGGGTCTGCAGATCGCGCAGCCCGCCTTTGCCCTCCTTGATGTTGGGCTCGACCAGATAGCGGCTCTCGCCCTGATGATGATGGCGTTCGTCGCGCTCGGCGAGTTTCGCCTCGACGAAATCTTGCCCCGAACCCGTGGCGATATCCGACCAGAATTTTTTGCGCAATTCGTCGTAAAGCGCGGCGTCGCCACAAAGATAGCGTGCCTCGAGCATGGCCGTGCGGATCGTGATGTCCTGCTTGGCCAGCCGTACGCATTCCGGCAGCGAGCGCGTGGCGTGGCCGACCTTCAGACCCAGATCCCACAGCATGTAGAGGATGAATTCGATGACGCTCTCGTCCCAAGGCGTCTGCTTGTACGGACGGACGAACAGCAGATCGACGTCGGATCCCGGGGCGAGTTCGCCGCGGCCGTAGCCGCCGGTCGCCACGATGGTGATGTGTTCCGCCTTGGTCGGGTTCTTGTGGGGATAGAAATGTTTGACGGCGAAATCGTAGATCACCTGTATGACGCCGTCCTGCGTGGCCGACAGGGCGCGCGCCGCGGCGATGCCCGGCAGGTTCTCGCCCAGCACTTGCTGCTTGACGCGTTCGCGCGCGTCCATGAACGCAGTCTTGATCTCGGCGAGGGCTTCTTTGCGCAGATCGGTGGGGTCGCTGGTGTGCCCGGCCAACGCCTTCAAACTATGGCGCAGCGCCTTGGCGTCGAGCTGAAATCCGCGCGGCGGCCCCTCAAAACCCAAAACACATCACTCCCGTGCCTCGCCGCATAAAAGTCTGGCCTGTTGCCAAACGCAAGTTGCCGCTTATTTAGGCAGGGTTTGCGTCCTTGCCCAGCCCAGGTAATCGGCGCTGCCGCCGTCGATCGGCAGGATCAGAAAGCAGGGCACCGTGTAGGGATGCAGCGGCCGTGCTGTGGCGATGGCGTCATCGACCAAAGCGCGTCGCGTCTTGAAGAAGGCGGCGATCTCGGGGCCGGTCTCCAGCTTGCCCTGCCATTCGTAAATGCTGGTCATGGGCGCGGAAAGATTCACACACGCGGCGAGCCCGGCCCGTACCAGCGCTTCGGCCGCGCGCTTGGCCGAAGCCTCATCGGGGAACGTGGAATAGAGGAACACGAATTCGCTGTCGGCCATCTCTGGAAAATCTCTGCGGCTCGGTCATCATAGCGCGGCTTTGCAGGCAGGAGAACGGACATGGCTCGCATCACCGGGGTGGGCGGCGTCTTCTTCAAGTCGCCAGATCCAAAGAACCTCGCGACGTGGTATCGCGATGTGCTCGGGATCGAGATCATGGAGTGGGGCGGTACGCTCCTGCGCTACGACACGCCGGAGCACCCGCCGTTCGTGGTCTGGAATTCCTTCCAAGAGGATAGCGATTACTTCAAGCCGTCGTCGCGCGAATTCATGATCAATTTCGCCGTCGACGACATGGACGACTTTCTCGCGAGGCTCGCGGCTATGGCCGTGCCGCTTGTCGGAAGAGACGACGATTCTCCCTACGGCCGCTTCGCGTGGTTCCTCGATCCGGACGGCACGAAGATCGAACTGTGGCAGCCGAAGGAGCCAACCGCATAAAAACAAACGGCGCGGGATTGCTCCCGCGCCGTCCGTTTACGCAAGTTCTTCGGCTCAGACGAGCTTCAGATTCACGGCCTTCGGACCGCGCTTGTCGGCTTCGACGTCGAAGCTGACGCGCTGGCCTTCGTTGAGGCCGCGAAGTCCCGCAGCCTGAACGGCGGTCATATGGACGAATACGTCCTTGCCGCCGCCTTCCGGCGCGATGAATCCGAAACCTTTTGTCGTGTTGAAGAACTTGACTTGACCAATGGTCATGACGGCTTTCTCCTGAAAGCATTAAAGTCCGCTGCGAACACCATGTCCGTTGCGGTTGTCGAAGTCGCACCAAATTTTCAGGAAAAGCGTCGTCGTCGTCACTCCAGGCCATTCACTCCCACGTGGGAGCGTCTGCATGGGCGCGCTGGAAACTTGTCTCTGTGGCTTGCGCGGCCTCAACGCCAGTTCCTATAGGCGTTTGCCCCTCCAAAGGCAAGCTGGAGGCGGTCATACCGCCGTCAACAGGAGGTGCCTGGGTTGCGACGCAACGCGGGAAGTCCATGCGGAAACCGCAGGAAACCCGCTAAGATCGAAACCGCCATCCGCCGCGCAGTGGGTGTATCCGTACAGCGCGATGTCGGCGATGGAATAGTCTTTCCCGGCGAACCAGTCGTGCGACTTGAGATGGGCTTCCATCACGCCCAATGCGGCATTTCCTTTCGCGTGCCATTCCGGAACAAGATGCCGCTTCTTCTCGAACTCTTGGAGCGGCGCGAATTTGTGCCAATAGCGCGATACGGCGATGTAAGGCTCGTGACTGTACTGCTCGAAGAACATCCACTGCAGCATGCAGGCGCGATCCCATTTGCTTTCGGGCTGCAGCCTGGTGCCGTCACTCAGATGGGAAAGGATGGCGCCGGATTCCGGGAGGACGCGTCCGTCCTCGAACTCCAGGACGGGCGTCTTGCCGTTGGGATTGAGATTGAGGAACTCCGGCGTACGCGTCGCCGTGCCGACCACCGGATAATCAATGAGCCTGAGCGGAATGCCGAGTTGATGCGCGACAAGGCGCACCTTGTAGCAATTCCCCGACATCTGCATCTGGTGAAGTGTCAGCATGGTTGCCCCCTGTGTTTGCGCTCTGCGTACCACATTTCACTTATGCGCGCGGCGCGAAGCACCTTTGCGCACGCCCGGCCCGACTGTGCGGATGATGGTACCGCACGCAAGGCGCGCGCCGGAATTGCCGTCCGGCTGACCGGAATAGTCATCCGCCCTGGCGTGCACGATGAGCGAAGCGCCGTCGCGGTCGAAGATCGATTTCCTGCCGTTGCCGAGAGAGAACGCGCCGGTGATCATCGAGGCGCGTAGCGTTCCGTCCGCCGCCGCGAATTGATTGGGCAGATCGCCCGCGCGCGGTCCGCCCTTCGCGAGATAGCCGTGCGGCTTGCCGGGCTCGAAAGAAAGATCCGGCCCGGCGGAGGTGAACCGCGTCTTCGGATCGCACGACGCCGTCGTATGGATCATCACCGCATGTGCGCCGGGCGGCAGGCCGCGCGCCGTGATTTCGATCAGCACGCCGTGCGAAGTCTGGACGAAAGTTGCCTGGCCGATCTGTTTGCCGCTCAGAGCAATCAGCTTGGCGTGCGCCTGCGAAGCCGCGTCGGCAGGTGTGGCGAGCGTCGCGGCCAACAGAGAGGCTGACAGGACGCGTATGCTGCTTTTCATCGCAGGCCTCCGCATGTTGTGGACGCAACTCCGCGCCGCTGTTGCCCGACGGGTGCACAGTTTTAACCATTTGGAATATTTACGATATTTTCCCAAAATCTATGCCGCGCGGTGAAGCGCCACGCCGTCGATTTTAACGCTTAAGATTGACTCTTCGCACAATTGGGGTCCGGAATCTTTGCCTACAACGTCGCGGGGCGGTGGAGGAGGATATGGCTGGGGCATCGGCGGGTCGTTTGAGCAGCAGTCGTACGCGCGCCTGTTCGGCGCTTCTGGGTTTCGGCGCAGCTTTGGTGTTGGCAGGATGTGCGGAAACGGTAGACGAGGGCGCCACCGATTATCGCAAGGCGACGATCAACAGCCAATCGGCGCAAGGGCAGCCGACGGATATTTCCAAGAAATACGCGCTGTCGAGCACGACGGATTTCGCGGGCAATGATGCCATCCCCATCACCGCCGGCCGGCGGTATTACGTCTCGCTGCTGCAGGCCTTTGTCGGGCCGGAGGCGCGGATCGGCGGCACCAACTGGTTCCACGAGCACGAGCAGGTCGCGCTGGTGCTGCGCGTGCACGACAGCAACGACCGCACCCATCCCGGCCGCCTGGTGTTCTTCACCGACGATCTGAAATTGGGGGGGCAGTTCCTTAATTTCTCGAATCTTCTGACGATCGGACCGACGGACTACAAAGGTGGCGTCGTCACGATCGATGTCGACGAGGTGCATCTGCGCGGTACCACCAGCCATATCAAGGAAATGCTGCAGGATCTGGCGCGGGAGCCCGATTGTCCGCTGGCCGACCATCCCGCGGCAAGCGGCCATGACGACTGCGACGACGCACGCGCGATCGCAGGAGGGAGGTCCGACACCGCGCAGTCGCAGGTGGTCGGCCCCGATCCGGGTAAGCGCCGCACCTGGCAGGCACGCGAGCGCGACCTTTTCAATCTGATCGATACCGACGGCTACTCCACCCGCTACACGCTGACGCTGTTGCCGGCCGGCGGTGTTGAGGGACTCCCCTATCCACGCTTCGAGGCAGGAAATTACGTGCTGATGCGCCACGACAAGCGCGACAACGCGTTGGAGTGGGACCGCCTGCAGCTCGACAACAACACGGGCCGCTTGGTCTATTCCGGCACGCACAGCGACGCCAACGGCAAGATCGCCTCGCGCGATCCCTACAGCGACAAGGACCTGAATTACCAAAGCCGCAAGCAACAGTATGATGCAAGCGGCAAAAGCAATCTGTGGCAGGAGAAGGCGGGAGACTACCGCGAGCAGTCCTATGTGACGCTGCAGATAAACGCGCTGGACGACGCACCAACGGTGATCGATCCGGCGCGCTATCGCTCGCTGACGCAGGAACGCGCCATCGGTGGCAAACATGGGAATTTGACCAGGAAAGGTGGCAGGAGCGAGCCATAATCACCATTGCCTCATGGGGAGAGGAACGAGGAGGAAACAATGAAGAATTTCGCAATCGCGGCGATGACCGCCGTTGTGGCCATCCTGATCGGGTCGAGCGCCATCGCCAAGGAAACCCGCTCGCTTTCCGACTTCCTGTCGGACTGCAGCAAAAATTCGCGGGTCTGCCATGGGAACCTGCACGACTATTTGCTCGCCGCCAAGAACCAGGGCTTTGTCTGCCCGCCGGACGATTTGTCCATGGATCGGGCGGTGAGCCAGGAACTTGACTGGCTGCGCAAGGAAGGCGCCGCCGACGCTGCGCTCTACAACGGCAATGCCGAAGACGCGCAATGGACGGCCATCACCACGCTGTGGCCGTGCAAGAAGGACTGAAGGCCTACGGAGTGTCTGCGGAAATCTGGCGGGTTTCCGCTGTCCCGCAGCGCACAGCAACAAAATGACGCAGGCCGCCTGTGCCGCCGAACGCTGACGCTCAACGCGAGTATTCTTATCTAATGCATGTGAGATTTGCGCGCCGAGCGAGATTCCGGCCGGCGCGAACGGAATGCCGTGCCGAAACGCAGTGAAGGAGAAGATACAAGTTTTTTTCCCGTCCTTTGGGGGCACCACATGGCGGAGCCCCCGATCACCCGGCCCAGGCGCCCGATGGGGGGGGCGGCTCTCGCCGTACTTCGGCGCCCCGGCGCCGGCGCCGGGGGAGAGCGGCAATCGCTCTCCCAGTTTCTGGCAAGCTGCAGCGGTAGCGAGCAGAACTGCACCATGATGACATACAACGTTATCCAGGCAGGCAAGAGCAGCAGATATCTCTGCGTGCCGCGAGACGTCACGCTGGACCAGGCGGCGATCAAGCAACTCGATTGGCTGAGACAGGAAGTGCAGAACAACCCGCGCTTCGGCAATGAGGACCTTGAGGAGGCGCAATGGACTGCCGCAGGCAAGTTGTGGTCGTGCGCCAAGAGGTGACACCGGTTTTCCACAGCCTGCTTGTCGGGCGGCGGATCGAATCGTGCTCTAGTACGGACGGGGTGAAGCAGAAGGGTCCGGCGCATGACCGCGCGTTTAGAAGTCATCGCCGGACCGATGTTCTCGGGCAAGACCGAGATGCTGATCGCCAAACTCCACCGCGCCCAATATGCCCGCAAGCGCATCCGCATCATCAAACCGGCACACGACACGCGCACTCAGGGGTTTATTGCCTCGCGCGCGGTGAACCCCGACGGTACCACCGAGATCACGGACACGCTGTCGGCGGTCATGGTGCGTACGGAACAGGATTTCATGCGCGTGGTCGGTCCCGCCGATTTCGACGTGTTGGCGGTCGACGAGGCGCAGTTCTTCCCGCTCGACGAACCGCTACAGGATTCTCTCGGCTGGTTCGGGCGCGTCATCCGAGCCCTGCTGCGCGACCGCCGCGACACGCATCTGCATGTCATCGTCGCCGGGCTCGACATGGATTTCGCCGAACAGCCCTTCGGCCCGGTGCCCGGCCTGATGGCGCTGGCCGATAGCGTGGAGAAGTTGACGGGTGTCTGCATGGTGTGCGGTTCCGACAGCGGTTACATCTCGCAGCGGCTGATCGCCGGCGAGCAGCAGCTGGTGGTCGGCGACGCGGGCGAATACCAGGTGCGCTGCCGCGTCTGCTACGAACCGCCGGGCATCGGCTTTCGCCTCGCGGCTTCGGCCCGATAAAATCGCGTCACGGCGCATGACACACACGCCAAGTCCTGGCGCGGTTCTGCATTGGCAAAAGACAATATTCTCGGAGGTTTTTCGCAAGCGATCCGCTGCGTCAAGCCACACGCGCGCCATGATGATGAACGGGCCGTTTCGCCTGCGTTCATCCCGTGGGCTGAAGACTCCAAACGTGCGGAGCGTGCACGTGCAAGGAGAAGAACGATGAGAGAAATCTCGAACATACTGAAGATGGCCGTCGTGGCGGGGCTCTTTGGAATAGGCCTGGCCGCCACCCCGGCCCTTGCCGGGGATGGCTCCGGCGGGGACGGTGCCGCGCGTTGCAACCGCGAAAGCTGCGCGCACGCGGTCTACAATCACGAACGCGACCATCGCCGCCGCGAAAATCGCGGCTATGACAACGGCTATTACAACGGCTACGAAAACGGTTGGAACAACGGTTACGACAACAGCTGGAACAATGGCCGGAATAACGGTTGGAACAACGGCTATGGCGGCTATTACGGCTGGGGCTTCGGAAATTTCGGCGGCCTCGGCGATTGCGACGGTTGCGGCGACGACGACGACTGAGCCGCGCCGGTAAGAGAGTGACTCGCCAGGGGGAGCTGCAAGGCTCCCCTTGGCCTTTGTGGCGATCCGCCTCTCAGGCTCTCTCCCATATTGGCAAAAGACAATATTCGCCGACGATTTCCGCAAGCGATCCGCTGCGTAAAGCCGCGCCGCCACCGCGATGATGAACGCTTCGTTTGGTTTGCGTTCATCTGGCCGCCGCGAAACTTCATTCCAGAGAGGGCGTACGATTCTGGAGTGACACGATGCGAAATTTTTCCAATGTGATGAAGACGGCGGCGGTGGCGGCCCTCTTCGGGATCGGTCTGGCCGCCGCGCCGGCGCTGGCCCATGACGGTCACGGCTACCGCGACAATTACGGCTATGCCCGCTGCGGCCAGGACGGCGACAATTGCCGCCGCGCCGGCCGCGACGAAGGAAACCGCTATTACAACCGCTACGACAACGGCAACTACAACAGCTGGAACAACGCCTACCGCTACAATCGCTACGACAGCTATCGGCACGGCCGCCACGAGCGGCGCGACTGCGACGACTGCCGCCGGTACGGCGACGGCGATTGAGCACGGATGGCCGCGGCTTCCTCCCTTGCGCAACTGCCGGGGAGGGGCCGCGGCGCGGCGATTCAAAATGTTCGTCGCCACTGGCGCCCCCCCGTGTTCTGATCCAGCCGGTACAGAATCCGGCCGGGGGGCCTCAGACCATGAGCAGTGCCGCACAACGCATTCCGCATGACCGCGTACGATGGGGCTTCTTCCTTCTGCTGGCGGCCAGCGTCCTGCTCGTCCTCTATGTGGACGAACGTTTCCTCATCAACCCGCGCGACGCCGAATGGACGCATATCGCGCCCTTCAAATGGCTGCTGCTGGTGCATGGATTGTGCGGCGCCACCGCGCTGTGCACCGGCCCCTTCCAGTTCTCCGACACGCTGCGCCGCAACCACATCACCCTGCACCGCTGGCTGGGACGCATCTATGTCGGTGCCGTTTTCATCGCCGCGCCGGTGGCCTGGTACATCGGCACCCATTTCGAACAGCCGCTGCTCGCCGCCGAGCAGCCGGCGCAGGCGGGCGGCTGGCTGCTCTGCACCGTGATGGCGCTGATCTGCGTGCTGCGCGGCAACATCCCGGCGCACAAGACCTGGATGATGAAGAGCTATTGCTTCTGCATGGTCTTCGTCGTCTCCCGCATACCCGACGCCTTCCATATCCAATGGACCGACGCGGTCCTCAGCAACTTCCTCTGGTACCTGCTCTTCGCCGCGCTGGTCGGCCCCGACATCGTGCTGACGGCGCGCGATCTGTGGCGCAAGCGGCGGCGGGCCTGAATTGTTTTTCAAAACTCCGCATGCCACCGGGGGGGAGGGGGTAGGAGCAGCGGTTGTTTTCAAAATTTTCGAGTCCCCTCTCGTGAAAGCGCGCCTGCGTCGCGCATACAAATCCCCACGCCTCGCGAGGCAACGCAACGCATCGTGACGCATCGCGACCCGACGCACGCAGTATACACCCGCTTCGGACAACCGGGATAAGTCGCACCGCGCGGCGCTAAGGCGTTGAAGCGTCGGCGCGTCCCGGCGCCGCGAACCGGGATAAGTTTTCGCCGCGCCGCCTCGCTTCACATTGAAGTGCAGCGTCGGGCGGAAATTCGCGCCCGGCGCCCGGCTCGACGAGAAGGCGGCGTCGAGACTGCCCTGCGGATAGATCGCCAAGCCCTTGGTCTCGCCCGACAGCAGCCGCGCCAGCGGCATTTAAGGCTTTGGCAACCACAATCAGGCATTGTGCGCGCCAAGGGGGCCTTGATGCTCAAGTGGCTCACGCTGATTCTCGCCCTTGTTGTTCTCGGCGCAAGTCCTGCTTGCGCGGACCAAGGCACACGGCCCGCCAGCGCCGCAGCCAAACCGGGCTGGGCGGAATTCGACGGCCTCGTGGCAGATGCCAAGAAGACGATGATGGCGGATCCCAAATCTGCCCTCGAAAAAGCGCGCGGCGCCACTGCTTTCGCACAACGACAGCCGGTTTCTCCAGGCCAACAGCATGCGCTCGCGACGGCACTCTGGTTGGAAGCCGAAGCCCTGACGCGGGTCAACCTGATACCCCAAGCCCGCGTGGCGGTCATTCAAGCGATCAAGATCGCGTCCAGCGACGGCAAGATTACCAAACTTGACGGAGACCTTGCTCTGACGCGCGCTCGCGTTGCCGACAATGACGGCGATGTGGAGCTGGCGCTGAAGAGCTATCAGAAGGCCTACGCCGTTTTCGTTAAGATCGGGCAGCCGCGCGGTCAATCGATCGCACTGCAGGGTTTGGGAAGCATTTATGAAGAGGCGCATGATCTTCCGCGGGAGATTTATTACTACAAAGAGGCGGCACAGGTTTATTCAGCAGAACCCGTGCTGCAACTCACTATCGCGAACAATGTGGGGTTTGCGTTGCATCAGGCCGGACGGTACGAGGAGTCTCTCGCGGAATTCAGAAAGGCGCTGGAGATCGCCATTACGTTGAAAAGTCCGTACCTCGAAGCCCGTATTCTCACCAACATCGCCGACACATATGCAAAGCTTCATAACTTGTCCGCTGCACAAAGTGCGGCGAACCGCGCCCTGAAACTGCTCGGAAAGGACGACAAGTTCGGTTGGACCCCATTTGTTTGGGGCATCAAGGCCGAAATCGAATTCGATCGCGGGGCATTGGCCCGTGCGACCGATGATTTGGCAATGGCGTTCCGCGGCGTGAATCTGACCAAGACTATTGCTCCCTTCCGCGATATCCACGAGATCGCGTACAAAGTCTATCGTGCAACGGGGAACTATCCGCTGGCCCTGGCGCATCTGGAAGCCGTCAAACGGCTCGACGACGAAGGGCAATCGTTGACGGCGTCGGCAAATCTTGCGCTGATGAGCGCCCGCTTCGACTTCGCGAACCAAAAGCTGCAAATCGAACATCTCAAGACCGAACAACTCCAGCGCGACGCCAGCCTCAGAGAGTCTCGCTTCGCAACGCTAGGGGTTGTTCTTCTCGGCCTGATATTGGTCGCGGTCTTGATCATCATCTGGATCAGCTGGCGTCATCGCGTACTCGGCGAGCACCGCGATGCCATCAGCAAGGCCAATACGGAACTCACGCGGATTCTCGGCGAGCGCGACCTGGAGATTGAGCGCCGGATCGAGACGGAATCCCGGTTGCGGGACGCGAAGGAGGCTGCCGAGCAGGCCAACCGCGCCAAGACCAAGTTCCTTGCCACTATGAGCCACGAACTGCGCACACCGCTCAACGCCATCATCGGCTTCTCCGAAATCATCTCTTCGGGTGTCGTCGCTCCGGCGAAGGCTCAGGAGTATGGCGCCGACATCAACGCGGGTGGACGCAGGCTGCTCTCGATCCTCAGCGACATTTTGGATGTGGCAAATCTCGAATCGGGCACGATCTCATTGGAAGAGGACGAACTTGTCCTCGGCGAGATTGTCGAAGACGCGTTGGAAAACATCTGCGACGTGGTCGCCGGCAAGAAGCTCTCGGTTGTCGGAGACCGCGGTTCGCGCGTGCGCGGCGATGCCGGGCGGCTGGTTCAGGTTGTGCAGAACCTCGTATCGAACGCTGCAAAGTTCACGGCGCCCGGCGGGCAAATTGAAATTGGTCTTGCGCGCGCGAGCAACGGCGGCGTGGATGTCACCGTTTCCGACGACGGCATCGGAATTCCGGCCGAGCAGCTGGAGCGCGTTGTGGAACCGTTCAGCCAGGTCGCGGGCGTCTACGCTCGTGCGCAAGGCGGAGCCGGCTTGGGGCTGGCCATCGTCAAGTCCCTGGTCGCGCTGCACGGCGGCACGCTGAGCGTCAGCAGCGAGCCCGACAAAGGAACCACCGTCCTGGTTCATCTTCCCGCCGCGCGGGTCCTGCCTCAACGCGCAGTACCGGACCCGGTCGCGGCTCAGGGTTAGTGTTCGAGCCCCCGCACGTAATAGTTTCCGTGCAAGGTTCCGTTAACTCGAATGACCGATCCCTTTCCGCTCGGGGAAAAATTTAGAGTCGCTTAATGGCTGCGGAACATGCTGATACCCGCAAAAAAAGATAATCCGTGGTGGGACTGCCATGCTTCGCAAATCGTTGCTGAATGGTATCGTTCTCGGGATTTCGCTGGCCAGTAGCGCGGCGCTCGCCGCCACACCGTCGAACAACACGCTGTCAGCGCAGGACGCGCCGGTTCGTCAGTTCTACGGCAGCATCAACCCCTTCTATGGCGGGATCAATCCGTTCTACGGCAGCATCAACCCCTTCTATGGCGGGATCAATCCGTTCTACGGCAGCATCAACCCCTTCTACGGCGGGATCAATCCGTTCTACGGCGGAATCAGCCCGTTCTACGCCTGGAACAATGCGTACTACGGTGGGATCAACCCCTTCTATGGGAAGATCAGCCCATTCTGGGGGGACAACACCCAGTATTGGGGTAAGATCAACCCGTTCTCGGGCTCGATCGCTCCGGCCTACGGCAGTGTCGATCCGTTCTGGGGCAACATCAGTCCGTTCACCAGTACCGACAGTTCGCTTTGGGCAACGATCTCGCCCTACTGGCGAAGCGCGGGTCCCCAATGGGGCAACATCAATCTGGCGTGGGCCAATCTGCAGGCAACCAACGCAGCCAACTATTCGACTCTGCAGCAGCAATTGCAGGTCTTCCTCGCCAATGCCCAGGCCGTCTGGGGCGCAGCCGTTCAGAAAGCGACGAAACAGAACTTCATGGACGGTTTCGCGACGCCGTTACTCGCAAAGTTCGGCATCGATCCCAATAATCCTGCTTCGCTTGCCAACGTCAACGCCTATACGCGCTCGGCCTTCTTCATGGCTTGGTATGACGGCCTGATGGCCTACTCCGGCGCGCCCCGTGTCGATTGGTGGATGGGTTCAGTCGATTGGACACCGCTGCTGACCCAAATTCAGGATACAGGCACGAAAACCACGGTCGGCGTGCTCGACTCCACATTCAATCACAACGGCACCGGCGTTCAGAATGTGACGCTGATCGGCGGCTACAACATGTACGTGAACGATCACGGGGCCGCCGTCGCCAGCCTCATTGCGTCCCCGCCCACGGCTGGCGGCGCCATGGGAATCGCGCCGAATTCGCACGTCTTGATCTACAATCCCTTCGATGCGACGGGCACGGCGAGTTGGACTGACGTCACAGCGGGCATCGACGCGCTGTATGCCAAGGGCGCCTATGTCATCAACGCGTCGCTGGGTGTGCCGGGGTCGGTGCTGTCTCCCGAATGGGCGAACATCATGACCAGCCCGCTGGTGAACAAGAACGGCCAGACAATGGTCTTGGTGAAGGCCGCCGGCAACGACGGCGTGATGCAAACCGCGAATGTCCCCTGGATCGGCAATCAAGCGCCAAACAATCTCATCCTGGTGGGTTCGGTCGGCGTCGACGGCGTGATATCTCCGTTCTCCAACACGCCGGGCAATGCTTGCATTCTGATCAATGGCGTCTGCCAGGAACAGAACAAGCTGATGTACCACTTCATCGTGGCACCCGGCGAGAACATCCTGGTCTCAAACAACAATGGCGGTACGACCAGGATGACGGGCACGTCCTTTTCCGCGCCGTTGGTGTCCGGTGCAATCGCGCTGCTGCAGGATCGCTGGCCTTGGCTGACAAAGTATCCGGCCGAGACCGTGCAGATCATCTTACAGTCGGCGCGCGATCTCGGCGCGCCGGGTGTCGACCCGGTCTATGGCTGGGGCGAACTCGATGTCGCGGCAAGTCAGTCTCCGCTCAACTTCAACAACCTCGTTGTCTATCAGCCGGGGGCGACTCCCAATGATAGGTTCAGTCCAATATGGGACGTCGCCAGTCTGAGGTCTTCGCTTCTGGACCCGGGGCAACTCAGTCTGTGGCAGCAGAATTCCGCCTACATCGTCGCGTTCGAGACCATCGGCGCGACGTACCGGGATTTCGACATACCGCTAAGCTCGCTCTTGACCGGCAAGAGGCTGAATGTCGGCAGCGGATCAAACCCGTTCCAGACATATCTCTATCAACGCCTGATCGATTGGGCGCGTGGCCGGAGCGCCCTAGCCTTCGATTCGCGTTCCCGCCAGGTTGTCGACAACAACTGGGTTCTGAGCATGACCGCGACGCTGTCCTCCCCGGACGAGATTCGCAGTGACGGACTACCAATTCATCAGGAATTCGCCGCCTACAACCGCAAGGCGGGAATAGGTCTGCGCTTCGGCGAAGGCAGCGGAACTCATGCGCTGAGCGACGCAAGTGGCTTTTCGCTTCGCTCGGACCTCGATCCCTCAACCGGCGGCGTCAACCCGATCCTTGGGTTCGCGTCCGGCGGAATCTACGGCAGTGCCGACATCCTCGTGAGCGGCCGAGCCCGTTTCAGCGTCGGCTTCACGCAGAAGACCGACGACCATACCTACATCGACCCCACCTTCGGACCTCTCCCTGACGAACAGCTTTCCCCCAACCACTCGTTTGCGTCCGTTGTCGCGGTCGATTACGACGTCGCCAAAGGCGTCAAGCTGAACGCGTCCCATACCATGTTGCGCGAGGGGGATGGCTTGCTCGGTTCGCAGGGCAGCGGCTTCTTCGACATGGCCGGAGGCACGAGCACCACGGCGACGACGATCGGCGCGAGGCTCGCACCTTCCGAGGATTGGAAGATCTTCGGATCTGCCACTTTGGCCCATAGTGCCGCCCCGCGCTTCAGCAATTCTGCGCTCTCGTTCACGGCGGGGGGCCTGACTTCGACCGCGTATGAACTCGCCGCCGTGAAGACCGGCCTGTTCGCGGAGCACGATCAGATGCGCCTCTCGATCGCGCAGCCGCTTCATGTCGAGAGCGGAGGCATTCAGTACCAGTCGCTGCAGGTCGTCGACCGGCAAACGGGCGCGCTTGGTCTTCTCAACGAAACCTGGAATGTCTCCGGACCGCGTGAATACCGCATGGAGGCACTTTATGCGCTGCCGGTCTTGGAGGGGCGCGGAGAAGTCAGAGGCTACGGCCTTGTCGATCTCAATCCGCATGTCAGCACCAGCCGGGCGCCTGAGCTTGCGGTCGGAGTCCAGTTGCGACTTGGCGTATAGGAGCGCGATATCGTGGATGCGAACCTTGTCGTGCTTATGCAAACGCAGCGTGACGTGCTCTTTTGGGTGGCTGTTCCGCCTTGGTTTGTAAGATGAATCTGTTCTCGCTGGAGAGGCACCGCATCCGCGCCTCTCCAAGTCTCCTAAGGTTTCCGCCTCACTTCACATTGAAGTGCAGCGTCGGGCGGAAATTCGCGCCCGGCGCCCGGCTCGACGAGAAGGCGGCGTCGAGACTGCCCTGCGGATAGATCGCCAAGCCCTTGGTCTCGCCCGACAGCAGCCGCGCCATCACGGACGGGTTGATGGAGATCAGCGTCTTCTGCCCGCGCTGCAAGGCGGGCAGGGCGTCGAAGACGAGCTGCCCGTTGAGCACGTCGAGCACCGGCTGGCCCCGGAAGAAGCTGTCATAGGTGACGCTGTCGCGCGTCCAGGCGGGATCGCCGCCCTTGATCTCCACCGTCCGCAGATAGCCGAACTCTTCCTGGTCCGTCGGCGCCCAGGTCACCGCCTGGGTCGTCAGTTCGAGGATGCCCCAGCCGTCCGCCGTCCGGCCTTTGAAGCGCGACAGGTCGAAGCGCAGGACGATCATCTGCGAGCCGCTGACCGAGAGCACTTCGGTGCCGAGCGTGCCTTCGTCGGTGGGGAACAGGGTCTGGGACTTCAGGTTCACCCAAGGCCAGGCGGAATCGATGGTGGCGTCCTGCGCGACCGGCACGGCGTTGGCATAGCTCGCGACCGGCGGCAGCTTCGGACGGTAGGGCAGCGGCATGCCGAGATCGGGCCCCGCCGTCGCCGGATCGACGATGGCGGCCTTCACATAGGCGATCTCGGTGGTGTAGACGGCGCGGCCCATGTCGGTCATGCCCAGGCTGACGAACACGTCGTCGCCCGGCTTGGCGTCGAAATCCTTGGTCGTGTAGCTGATGACGTGCCAGTTGGCGTCCGGCAGGTCGAACTCGCGCAGCGTGGCGTGCACGTCGGTGGTGTGGGTGTGGTTGATCTGGATATGAACGCGGCGCGGCGCATCGCTGATGCGCAGCTTGATCACGACGCGCACTTCGTGGCCCGGCGTGCCCAGCAGGCTGCGGTCGATGCCGGCGGAAATCGAACGCTTGATCAGCGCCCAATAGATGTTGCGCCGGTCCTTGCGCGCGTCCACCGTCATGAAGCCGTGACCGTTCTTCTGCGTCAGCGTCACCGTGGCTTCGCCCGAACCGGTGAAGGCCGCCCAGCCGGCGCGCGCGGTTTGATCCGTCGCCAGCTTGCCCTGGAAAGTCTCCGCGAAATCCGCCGAGGCGGATTGCGCGAAAGCGAACAGCGCCGCGCAGACGGCGGCGATCATCAGAGCCGATTTCATGATGGCGCTCCCGATACTCCGGGGAATCATAGGCCGATCGGGGGGAGCGGCAATCGCCGTGCGACACTCCGCGCGGCGCGCGAGTTACACGCAATGTAATCGCCCGGCCGCGACGGCGAACGCCGCGCCGTGCTATGATCGCCGCGCAAGGGGGCGATCATGCGCCGGACAGTCTTCATCGCGGTCGTGGCGTGCGGCGTGCTGGCCGGCGGCGCCGGCGCGCAGGACACCGTGGACGAAAGCCTGGGCGCCTTCCTGACGCGCTGCCGGACGGCGCAGAAGGAATGCATGAGCGACCTGTCGAACGGCTATCTCGCGGCCTACAAGGGCATGGGCGAGATCTGCCCGCCCGCCTATCTTTCGGCGGACGCGGCGGCGCGCCGCGAGATGGCCTGGCTGCACAACGCCGCCGCCGCCAATCCCGCGCTCGCCCAGGGCAAGGAACTCGACGCCGAATGGACGGCGCTGCACACGCTGTGGCCGTGTTCGGACTGACGCGGGGAGGAACGCAGGATGCATCTCTCGAAGACGTTGACGGTCGCGGCCGCGCTGGGGGCGCTGGCGGGATGCGCGCCGGGCTATTGCGCCTATAACGACTGCTCGGGCGGCGGCTATTACGGCGCCGACTACTACGGCGACAGCGGGTCCTACGATCATCACCGCGGCCATGACGGAGACCGCGGCGACAATGGCGGCCATCGCGACGGCGGCGGCGGGGGCCGCGACGGCGGCGATCATCGCGATGGCGGACACCGGGATGGTGGGCACCGCGACGGCGGCCACGACCGTCACGACGACAACGACAACGGCGGGCGCTGACCGGGCGCGAAACTGTGTTAGGGTTCGGCTCACCCCTTTGAGAGCGGAACCGGATGCAGACCACGCGTGACATCGGCGAAGACGAAGCGGGGCTCGCCCTCGAGGTGATCATCAGCGAGCTGAAGCGCCGCAAGAAGGCGGCGGTGATCGCGGTGGCCGACCGCCACGGCGAACTGCTGGCGCTGTGGCGCATGGACGGCGCGCCGCTGTCCTCGGGGACCATCGCCACCAACAAGGCCTTCACCGCCGCGCGCGAGCGGAAGCCGAGCGGCGAGGTCGGGCGCTCGAGCCGCGAGGGCGGCTGGGACATCAGCTATCTGGGCGACCGGCGCTATGTGGGATGGGACGGCGGCGTGCCGGTGACCATCGGCGGCGCGGTGGCCGGCGCGGTGGCGGTCAGCGGGCTGAGCGGCGAGGAAGACGTCGA